>Ga0105162_1000147_pt1 | contig 47199 bp, 47 predicted proteins | sample JNZ201metaG_FD_81532 | JGI IMG/M metagenome (GOLD analysis project Ga0105162, IMG submission 81532) | Hot spring microbial communities from Jinze hot spring, China to study Microbial Dark Matter (Phase II) - JNZ 20120812A | ecosystem: Environmental > Aquatic > Thermal springs > Hot (42-90C) >...
CTAAGCATAAATTTTAGTTGTATGGCTTTGTTAAATTAAGCTTGTTTCATCATCTTTTTTAATAATTAAATGATCAGTAATAACCGTTAGCATCTTTAATATTGAGGATGCAAAATTATGTGTGAGTAATGTATTAGATCATCCTACTCTCAATGAAATACATATTCATTTATATTCATCAACATAACTCTCCTAATTAATAGATCGATGATAACTTCAAAATCTATAAACCCACATACTCATAACGTAATCAATATCCAAACTCTACCTACACACCTAAATTAATAGAATAAATATGAGTACACAGAACCCCATAAACTACTAAGAACACATAGAAAACCCTATAAACTCTAGATAGTATACAGCCAATGACTTAAGTTAACAAAGCCTCCTTATATTAGGATAGTTAAGCATTATTGTTAAGCCTAATCACTTCTACTTTAAAATCGATACCTCATCCTAAGGGTATTCTACTTAAGTTAACAGAACATATAAGCAAGCTCTGCAAAATTTAAATGTAAGATACATGTATAGCTGATGGCTTAAGTTCACAACACCTATAAGTAACCCATAACATTTATGAAGATGCTACATTAATAGCGCAATGAATAAAGAATAATCTTAGAGCTAAAGTTAACGGAAAAGCTGTATGCTCTATATACAATATTCACAAGTTATAATTAGTCTCGCAATGTTAAAGTTACGAAATAACATTGCCAGGAAATATGTAACATATTAATGAGAGAAATACTAAATCTACTTAGAAACTCATCTCTTAATCTCCTATGATAATCCTGAAATTTGGATAGTAGTGGAAGAATTGTTAAAGATTTAATGGAGAAGAAGGATAGAGTATATCTATACAGCTTAAACATAAATATCTTCTTTATTTACTGTGAATCATTCTATAATTGCTTACCATCCATAACATCATCAATAATGGATATTCAGTAGGCTTCTAGTGTTTAAGCTAAGTTTATTGTGGTGTTGTCTTATATATTTATTGGATACTTGTTTATAAGGCTAAGGGCTTGTATTTTCTTGAAATGGAAAGAGGTTTTCTAAGTAAATTAGGACCTAATAGGAGGTGTAGCGGTAATATTAAGTCTAGCATATGTCATATGGAGCGATATCTTTAAGATTTGGAGTTAGTAAGGAAGGCATATCTGGATGAATTGGACATGTAGGAAGCATGATGTAGTATTCATTATAATAAGATTAGAACTAATAGAAACAAGAATAAGCAAGGATATAGAGATCATAGTTGAGCAGTCCTAAAACAAGCAATATAGCTTTTTCCTCATTTAATCATGTTAACTCCATAAGTATAGAGTTAGATTAATATGTGTAGTAGTAAAAGTTTATATTGGTTAAGATAATATTATGTGGTGGTAACGTGGTTGAGAAGTGGAAGAGTGAAGCTTATGAGCGTTTAGGACGTGAATGGATAAAGGGGGTTGTAACTGGTTTAAATGAGGTTGATGAAGAGATAGCTAGGAAAATTCTGAAAGAATGCGGTGAAGCCTGTGCTAAAATTTGGCTTGACTCCTACGGTTATGATCCGGCATCCTACGATTTAAATTCTTGGATAAGACTTATTCAACAATTAGAGCCTGATGTTCGAAGTATTAATATAGTGGGGAACATTATTACTTATGAGCTTAAACCTAAGGAATGCATATGCCCACTAGTTTCAGGAAACATAGTTAAGTTGACTTCTAAGCTATGTTCAGCATGTGCTGTTAACTTCTTCGAGTACATATTCAGGAAAGTTACTAAGAAGCCTGTTAGAGCTAGGATTATAGAGAGCTTTGCAACTGGAGCTGATAAATGTGTTTTCCAAATACAGATATAGTAACTTTAAAATAGTATTTTATACGACTCTATATTTAAACTTCTATAAGTTAAGAGTAAATTGGGATTTTAGTTGATATCTTTACCTAATTTTTTAACCTTGTAAAAATTATTGTTTGGATGGTTTAGGATATCTTGAAGCACCATATCTTTCTTGTGCTATGCGGTATAATGGTATATTGTGCTCTTCTGGGAAACGGTTTCCGCCTTTTATCATTAATACAATTTGTTTTCCAAGTTCTCTAGCTGCTTTCATTCCCCTTTCATCGTTTACTATGCTTCCCTTCTCGTAGGCTAATCCTTCAACAGATTCAGCACATATCATGTGGTTACTGATAAAGTACCTGTTAAAGAAGTTTAATGTTTCAACAGCTCCAGTTCTACCGGCTACAGCGATTGCTGCAGCAACCTTATTTGAAAGTTTAAGATTTGGAAAGGTAAGTGCATATGTTCGGTCTATGAAGATTTTTGCTTGTGCACACATTTGCCAGAAGTATACAGGTGTACCGAATATTATACCATCTGCTTCAAGAAGCTTTTTATACATGATCTGCATATCATCGTTTATGCGGCACTCACCCGTTTTATGACATGATCCACATCCATCGCAAGGATTAATTTTATAGTCTCTAGTTGTAATAAGCTCAGCTTCAGCACCTGCTTCTCTAGCTCCTTCAAGTGCTTCACGAACAATTATTTCAGTATTCCCGTTTTTCCTAGGACTGAAAACTATGCCTAAAACCTTCAACTTATCCCCCTAAATATAAGGAAACAACATCTTAAATACTTATTGATTAAAATAAGTTGGTAATGTTTAGATAAGTAATGTGAATTTAAGCTTCTATATAGAGTTAATGAATTATTAGATACTTAAGAGGAAACCATATTATTTTATAATAAGCTAAGCGTAAAGATTATATTAAGAAGTAATCATAGTCCTCATTAAGTCCTCAACCTGAGACTCTATTTAGTTATTAGCTGTAAATATTTAAGCCTAATCTTAGCTGTTAATTACTTCTACTAGAAGGAGTTGCGTAGTAGTTGGGGGTATGTGGGTACTAGGATTTAAACTTATTAAAAGCATGAATTAGCATTAATGAGTATTTAGGAGTGATTATCATTGTTAAGCTAGGAGGAAATAGTATATGGAAATGAATTACATTAACTTATACGATTTAAGGTTAAGAACATATTGGGAGATACGTCTAAATTCATTCTAGAGACTGTTGACAATTAGAATTCTTGACTGATGGAAACTGAGATTTAAAGAATAAGTAGTCCTCTATCCTAAGTCTCTTAAACTATATCAGCTCCTTAAGCAAAAAACAGTTAAAATACTTAATTGAACACTATCAACAATTTAGTTAAAGTTAAATTCGTTAAAGTTTAGAATATATGTGTATTTATGAAGGCAGTTGTGTTTAAAGGTCCTAGAAAGATGGATGTTGAGAATATACCTAATCCATCTTCATCTAAAGGAGAAGTTCTTGTTAGGTTTAGAGCTGGTAGTATTTGTGGTACGGATTTACATTTTTATCGTGGTGAGTGGAATGTCTTAAGGATTGGACAGGTTATTGGCCATGATGCTTGTGGGGAGCTGCTTGATACTAGAGTAAGAGTTGTTATGGTTCCAGTAATTTATTGTGGTTTATGCTGGTATTGTTCTCAAGGTTTACCTCATTTATGTGAAAATGGAGGAATTAAAGGTTTTGATTATGATGGTTTCTTCTCAGAGTATGTTGTAGTACCTGAAAGAAATCTTCTTCCAATTCCTGAGGGTGTAAGTGATGATGAAGCTGCAGTTCTTGAACCTGTTGCTCTTGCAATTCATACTTTAGATATGCTTAATCCTAGAGTTCATGAGTGGGTAACTATAATTGGTCAAGGTCCAATAGGTATATTAATGACTCAAATAGCAAAGCTTAAAGGATGTAGAGTTATTGCAATTGATATGCTTGACTATAGATTAAAGCTTTCAGAAAAATTTGGCGCTGACTTCTGCATTAATGCTCAGAATGAGAATTCAGCTAGTAGAGTTATGGAGATTACTGGAAGGGGATCGGATATAGTGATTGAGGCTGCGGGAACTAGGCAGGCTGTTGAGCAAACTCCACTCCTAACTAGAAAAGCTGGAAAGATTGCTTTAGTGGGAGGGTTTGATGGCTATCTAGATTTAGGAGTTGTTGGGGAGATTAAGCTATTTACTAGCCACATTTCCCCCATAGAGTATCCTCTAGCTTTAAGGCTTATAGCTGAAGGAAGGGTAGATGTTAAAAGCTTAGTAACTCATAGATTTAGGCTAACTGAATTCAAGCAGGCAATAGAAACAGCAAATAATCTATCGGAGAAGCCGGTAAAAGTTATTATTACAGCATACTAGAAGTAGTTAACCCAGTATTTTAGATATTGAATCCTCAGTCTTTATCATTAATATCTTTGCCATAATTTTTTCAATAGCTTTAACTGCAGGTGAATCCCCGGATATTTTAGTTATGGGTAACCCTCTTAAATCATGTATTAAAATATTTTGATCTTCTGGAATGCAACCTATCAGTTCAAGTTCTATTTTTTCAATTTCATCCCTAATATAGTTTAGACTGTTTTTAGGTATTCTATTAGCTACAATGTAGAATCTTCTAATTTTAGTATCTAGCTCAATGGATAAATCTCTTATACGTTTAGCTGTTAGAATTCCCCTTATACTTGGATCGGTAACAATAAGCATTACGTTAACGTCTCTAGTTGTTCTTCTACTTAAATGTTCAAGACCTGCTTCAGTATCCATGATGACGTAGTCATAGTTTCTAGAAAGCTTATCAATGATTTTCCTAAGAACATGGTTAATGTAACAATAACATCCAGGCCCCTCAGGTCTACCCATAGGTAGGAGGTCAAATCCATCCCCCTCAGCGATAACCTCGCTATATATAAGATATTCGAAATAGTCTTCTCTCGAGCTTGTTAATTCACCTATTTTTAGAAGCTCCTCTCTAACCTCACCTAGCGTCTTTTTAATTTCAATACCTAAAGCCTCATTAAGATTTGTATTTGGATCAGCATCAACGGCAAGTACTGATCCTAATTTGTTTCTATTAAGATAATCTATGATTAAAGCTGAAACTGTTGTTTTACCTGATCCCCCCTTACCGCTTACCGCAATCGTAAACGTCATAGATTATGCTCAGCCAAGTAGTATATAAATATTTGTTACATTATGGTAATCTTATCTAGCATATATAGCTTGGCCGAATTGTCTTTCTAAAGCTATAAATACCCATATATGAATATCCCAACTCTAGTAGGATGCTTAAAGTTAGGTTTCCAATATTTATTAGCTTAACAGTCTTCACTCCTCTTGCACTAAGATAGTCCTCAACATATTTTAGAAAGTTTTTTAATACTTCTATACCACTACTGGATTTATCATAGATCATTACTGTTAAAGTGGCTTCATCCTCCCTTATATGTGTGTAAGCTACTCCATACTCAACCTGTCTTTGAAAGGTGTCTGAAGGAACTAGCTCAACAATAACTTTTCTATCATTAACTGTAGAGATTTTAACGTTGAACTTCTCGCTTTCTATGGATTTAGTAATTCTAAAGGTAATATTGTTATCTATGCTATTTATAATGATTTTAAATCTTCCCAAGCCTGGAACATCAATTTCGCAGCCTAACATAGTAAATAACATATAGTTTAGCTATTTATGTGTTAAAATCCATAGTTTCTTCACCATAGCGTCTCCTTCATTCTTAATCTCTTCCCATAATTTCTCTATGTCCTCACTATATATTCCCCTATTGATTAATTCACCGTATTTACCTAGGAAAATCAGTAGTTTACCAATAATGCTGCTTCTTTTAATCTTTAAGGTTTCTGATTGGACATCTACTTCTTCAATAAGAGCTGAAGAAATGGTTTTCCTCATACCTAAAACATTCTTTAATATTATAGTTTCTCCATCAACCTTAGCATAAACAACATCATCATATACCTTTTCAACTTCCCCATTCCCAATGAAAACTTTAAATTCACACATTTTCTCTCATTCTATTAGATTGTAAATTATTTAAGAGTTTCGCCTACATCATTATGATTAATGGAGCTCCATACCATGTATTGGTTTAGAGTTGCTTTCATTTTACTAGTTATTCAATTTTTTATCTTGTAGTATATATTATTGGTAAACCTAGTATTTGAGCGGTTAATGCTACGATTAATGGTATAAACAAATTATCCTCAATACTGCATACTTCTGTTAATGTTGCAATTAGCGAAGTTATAAATGAAGCTAATAGATCCACTCCTAAAACTATTAATATAATGTAGTACACTATAAATCCAGCAATAGATCCCTCAATAGATCTATTCATAAACGGTATTAAATGCTTCCCATATTTTTTACCTATAACTGTCGACATGGAGTCTACGGTCATAAGTGCTAATATACCGTAAAAAACATGGTCTCCAAATAGAAAATATGAAATTGTTGTACCAAGTACGCCATAGGTTAAACCTATATATCCCCCAATCTTCTCATATCTTCGTTCAATTCTAGATAGCTGTACATCAATTAAGTCTTCAATTCTCCTAATAACATCATCAACATCATCTAGAATCTGCAATATAGGCTTCCCTAATGGTATAATTCTAAGAATCTCATCAAATAATGCTTTCCTACCTGTTCTCATAGCCTTCTTAATATCTGTTCTTAACAATGGTTTCTTAAGCTGTAAAACATTTAATGTTAAAACCGTTATGCTTAGTATTGAGTAAAGCATTGAAGCGTTAATGTATACCATAGCCTGAAACTTCTCTCCTAGAATATAAGGTGAAATAAGAATTACTGAAAGCAATACATGGATGAGTTTCCTTAACGCTACCGGGATGAAATTCTTATTTGCATCCTCCACTCTATCTACCGTAGCTGTTATAGTAATGCAGCTATATAACTCTAAGCTATTTAGCATCAACTCCACCTGCTCTTGGCATTGGATATATTAAAATGAATTCTGGGAAAGCTACTTGTTTATCTTTAGCTACACTTGAAATTTTGAATAAACACAGATTCAGATTCTTGAATATGTTAATTAACGTAAAGTTGACAACACTAATTGAAGCTGCATTACTTTACAGCATTGCAAAAAGAGTTGTAGGTGCATTTCTTTCCATAACTCTCATAAGAATCAGATATGGTATTGGAGAAGAGAAATTTAAAGGATTTGTAAATGTGCTAAGAGTGGTTGAAGAGAGAGTCTTTAAAGCTGCTGGCAACAAAGTTCTGGTTCTTGAAACAAGTGTTAATGATATTAGTGGAGAAACTATTAGTTATGTAATCACTAAGTTGTTTAAAGAAGGAGCCATAGATGTTTTCATTATTTAGGCTATTGGAAAAAGGAATCAACCAGTATAATATCTGTAGTATTTGACTATGAAAATCATGAAACCCCCGAAAACTTTAATTGAGGAAAAAGGACTGTTAGAAATCAGGATTTATGAAGTGCAAAGACTTGTTGCTGAAAGAAAAAAGAGTATAGATGTGGATAAGACGGAAAGTATCAGCTCACAATTAAAATCAAGAATTAGCAATAAAATCATTAATGTGAAGCCTAAATATGAAGATCTTAAAATTCCACTAGGAGTTGTTTTATGTAAGGTAGGAAGCATATTGGAATGAAGCTTAGCGTTGAGAATGTATTTATCTAGTGGAAACTTAGTATGATTAAATAGACATTTATGTAGCGTCCTAATCTGGCAGACTTCACATGAACTGGTTAAATCCGCTCATAAACTCGTGCTGAAGCAAACAGAGGAGAAAATATAGGCTTTTTAGTGAATTCAAAAACATAGTAAAAAGAATTTTTATTGTCTGAACAGTTATTTTCTCATTACTTTACCAAACTCTACTTGAAAACCATGTTTAATAATGAATAGTATTGATGGATTTTAAGAAGAAGTTTCTTGTAGTTTAGTTATCTTTCTGTTGCTCTACTAGTTTCTATCCTTTTTCACTATGTTTCTAATTTTCTAATGTAATGCTTATTAGCTTTAGATTTTCGGTTTAGTACATTTACTGTGCTAGTTTGAACTTTCAGGATGTCCCCAGTAGGCAAACCAAGGATGACTATCGAATCCCTCATAAATCTTCTCTTATCCTTGCTTTCTCATAATAGTTTAAATGTCTTTGATATATTTATCCATTGTTTACTGTTCACGTAGCAATCTAGAATAGATTTAAATATTGAATACTAATACTTATATGTGAAAACATGAAGATAGTAATAAGTAAACAGCCGTTGATAGGTAGTAAATTTATAATTTCATTAGTTAAAGATAAGGAGATAATTAAGGAAACTAAAGAAATAATTTTATTATTGTGAGGGAGTGAAAAATTCATGGCTATCAGAGAGTTAAAACCTGGCATTTACTATGTGGGCGTGATAGACTGGGATAGAAGACTGTTTGATGAGCTTATCCCGCTACCGAATGGTACGAGTTATAATGCCTACCTAGTGAAAGGTAGCGAGAAGGTTGCTATCATAGACACTGTTGATCCAGTAAAGAAGCAAGAACTCATAGAAAACCTTCAAAGGCTTGGAGTTGAAAGAATAGATTATGTTGTTGCTAACCATGCAGAGCAAGATCATTCCGGAGCTATACCCTCCGTATTAGAGTTGTATCCTGAAGCTAAGGTTGTAACCAATATGAGATGTAGAGATATGCTTATAGATTTACTTCAAGTTCCAAGTGATAAATTCATAACGGTAAGTGATGGGGATACCCTACCACTAGGTGGTAAAACTCTTGAATTCATCCTTGCTCCGTGGGTTCACTGGCCTGAAACCATGTTCACCTATCTAAGAGAATACAGTATCCTATTTACATGTGATTTCCTCGGTTCTCATTTAGCAACAAGCGATTTGTTTGTAGTGGATGAGACAAAGGTGTATGAAGCTGCTAAACGATATTATGCGGAGATCATGATGCCCTTTAGAGCAATGATCAAGAAGAATTTAGAAAAAATAAAGAATTTAAAGATTGAAATAGTTGCTCCAAGTCATGGTCCAGTTTATAGTAGGCCTGAATTCATTTTAAATGCCTATAGGGAATGGATTTCTGATAATGTAAGGAATGAAGTAGTTATACCGTATATTTCAATGCATGGTAGTACAGGTAGAATGATAAGTTACTTTGTGAATGCATTAATTGAAAGAGGAATAACTGTAAAGCCATTTAATCTATCTAAAACAGATATTGGAGAGCTTGCAATAGCTCTTGTAGATGCTGCTACTATTGTGATTGCATCTCCTACTGTTTTAGCTGGTCCACATCCAAGTGTTCTATACGTAGTCTATCTTACTAATATTTTAAAACCAAAACTGAAATATGCATCTGTAATTGGTTCTTATGGATGGGGAGGGAGAATGCTGGAGCAAATTACTGGATTACTAGCTAGTCTACAGGTGGAACTTCTTAAGCCAGTTATCATTAAGGGATATCCAAGAATAGAGGATTTAAAGGAGCTGGATAGACTAGCAGATGATATTCTTAGAAAGCATAGAGAGCTAGGCATCACTACTAGTAATATAGCTTTTAGATAGTTTATGGGGATAATTGAAACATTAACTAGAAATCTATTATACCATGTAAGTCAAAGAGTAAAGGAATTTAAAACTCTTGGTAAAAATGGAAGTGTAATCTTTGATTTTAATCCATTTATAGATTTAAGAATATATTCTACTTTAAAGCTTGAACTTGCATTCTGCATATCCGTAGCAAATAGTAAGGCATTAAATGGATTGCTTTTCCAGAACTCTATAATGGAGTGGGATTTAGAGAATAGAGAAATTGTTAGGAAAACTCTGGAAAACTCTAGAATTAGATTTTATAATAGGAAGACCGAGTACATTATCAAATCTATTCAAAAATTTAATCTAATCAATAATATTCTAGATAAGAATACCTATACAGTAAGAGAATGGCTAGTAGAGAATGTGAAGGGTTTAGGATATAAGGAGGCAAGCCATTTTTTAAGGAATATTGGAAGGGATGATGTAGCAATTATAGATAGACATGTTTTAAGATATCTTCATAAAAATAATTATATAGATAAAATACCTGGAAATCTATCAAGGAAAACTTATCTTGAAATAGAAAAAATACTAGAAGATATTGCTGATGAAAATGATTTAAATCTAGCTGAGCTTGATCTATATATATGGTATTATGAAACGGGTAAAATATTAAAGTAGCTTACATAATTTGATTTACTATGTTTCTTACTGCTCTTCTCATATCCTCTGTTTCGTAGACAGCTCTTCCAACTATTATATGCCAACTGTTACCTAATATTTCTACTATGTTAGTTATTACTCCGCCTTGAACTATAATTCCTGGTAAGTAAAAGGTTAACTCTTTAACTATGGGTTTAAGAAGCTTCTTATAGTATTTAATTCTCTCAATTTTATTCCCTGGAATAATGAAGTTATCTACTCCAAGTTTCGCTGCAAGTAAATATATTTCATCTATGGCATCATCATCAATATATCCCCCCTCACTTCTCCTATACTTAGGATGTGTCATTTCACCACCAATTATTACACTTAATCCTACATCTTTACAGGCATTAATCCATGCTTCCTGTGTTACTGGTCCCGACTGAGGGAAACCAATTAAAGCATTTACACCCGATTCTTTAACAGCTACTACAAATTTCTTGCCTAAATCCGGTATATCTGTCATTGCTTTCTGATGATCGTAAATTATCGGTAAATCTGTAAATTCCCGAATTATCTGAACTATGGATGGTAAACCGTAACGTAAAGCTAATATGGAGCCGACCTTATATCCTCCCAATCTCTCTACATCATGTGTTTGTTCAACTAGTTTTCTAAGTTTTTCCTTGCTTTCAACATCACAAGCAATAATAATACTTCTATCATACTTTACTATTCCACCCATAGATTTCAGCTCAAATCCACTACTTATACTAGTTTATAAAGATTCATTTTCATAGAGATTGCTTCTACATGTTCTTCTAAAAATCACAATTGGGTAGTGTTTAAGTTTCTCCAACATCTCCCACGTTACTGAGCTTAGATTAACATTAAACTGTGCTGCAGTATCCCATATTGTTCCCCCTCTACTTCTTCTAAGTTTATGTGAGGTTCCTGAAATATGTAGTATTTCATCAATATCTAGATCTACATTACATATACCTACAGGTGTAGCTCTCTCCCTAAGCTTAAATACCCTGCCAATAATGAATGTAATAAAACCTCCAAAATGTTTTAATCCCCTAACATTTAGATGTCTAGGTGCTAAGTGAATATTCCTCCATGAGAAGGTTACATCACCATCCACAATTATAACTCCAACTCTAACTCCTAGTTTCTCTCTGATTGCCTCATGTATTGATTTAGCTATTTTATTAGCATTCCTTAAGGGAAGTGCTACAAGCGTGTAGGGAAGATTACTTGCATCAATTCCCCCTTCAGAGTAGTGACGTAGTGTTTGAAGTACCCCTACGATTCTGAATACTAGTTCTTTATGTTTAGCTCCATAATCTAATGGGTAGTTTCTAAGTCTTATTAGATTTTCATGTTTAAGCTTACAGAGCGGTCCTAGAATATATCCCCAAATAATTCTCATCCATACTTTAGCTAGAAACTTTGAGAAGCTTGATGGTTTAATCTTAGACTCATCTATAAGATATCCGAGAGCCGTAGATATTGCCTTTTCTGAAATAGTAATTATATCATTATCTCTAATTCTACCTTTCAAAGCCTTAACAATTTCGTTTATGAAATCTGTTCCTGGATACCAGAAGCATGTTCTGATTTTTAATACTTTATATTTCATACTGATTAACACTTCCGTATTAGTTACAGTTTAGTATTCATCTTATCTATGTATCCCTAATTTTACTATTACTAACTAAATTTTAAATTTGCCAACTCTATAACCCGTTAATCCTGAATATTTAGCGTAATATATTTTCTACGAGCTAGTATAATTCCATCACTAATAGTTTTCCCATATAGATCTTAATATAGACATCATGATGATTCTTAATGTCTACATAAGTTTAGATTGTGTAAGCTTACATTTAGTTATTAAATGGCTTAACTGATTGATTTAACGATAAATCTCCTAATACCTTAAGATGCTAAACTCTTTAGGTAATGTTGTATTGAAAAGCCTAACATATAAATATTCAAAGCTTGGAAAGTTTAAATATTTAATTTATAGAGTCTATGAAAGTTAAGGCTACATACTGGTTTTAATTGGTTTGAAGTATTACTAGTCTAGCAAAGGTTTTAATAGATCTCTGTAATTAAATATTTGGTGTTGTATGATGGCGGATGAGGAAACTATGAAGGTAATGTTTCCTAATCTATATAGGGAGGTTAAAGCTAAGAGAAGATGTATTAGAATAGATGCTGTTAGAACGAGTATAGATGAGGCGGAAGCTATAGCTTCAGATCCATATAAGCTTGATGTTATATACTTTCTACGTAAAAGCAGGAATGTTAAGGAGGCTGAAGAGGTTATAGCCTTCTATGAGAGAATAGGTGAAATAAATGCTGAGTATGCTAATTCTTTAAGAAAGCAGTTACACGAGAAGGGTTTAAGAAGCTTCCAAACACTTCTGTAATGAGTTGTTTAAAGAGAAGATTGATTAGAGCTTATCTTGTGAATTTAGATATGTACTTGATGGTTTAGGATAATAATGTATTAAGGATTAGGTAATGGAAATACTTATCTAATTAACTTAGAATCCAGCTGTCTGGCTTAATATAGTCTAATCCTCTAGCTTCAAATGTACCTACAGTTACCCTAAAGTACTTTTGTTTATAGTATAGGTCTTCAACTTCCTCTAGCTTACCCTGTACAGTTATTGTTTCTCCAGCTGAAGCTAAGTCACAATATAGTCCTTCATAGCTAACAACTTCACGAATTTCTGAAATCCATTTTCCCTCTAGGAAACGTACGTTTTTAACTATGTATTTACATGGTAGGAATATGGAGTCTCTATCATCAACAACTTGGCAGCGTATTCTTACTATACCTTTAGGAGTATATCGAAATCTACCATATTCCTCCTCATCAATGTTAACTGGATGTATTGAAAACTGTCTACCTTGGAATACTGCTCTATTCCACTTCGTACTGTAGAGTTTTATAGCTTCATCAATTTTTAGTGGATGTATTTTAACTATTTCCTCAGCCCATTGCTTAAGCATGTTCCCCTTAGGCCTATGGAATCCGTAAGCTTCCTCCTCTAGAAGCCTTCTTACAGTCTCCCTAATCTTAACTGAGTTTTCCCTTCCATATGTTACTAGATCAATATCTGAGTATTGTTGGTTATGTATTTTAAGAAGTATTGAGCCTGTTATACCTATGTTTTCCATACTTACATTACTTTCACTACTAATAATTTTAACAAGTCTTAATGCATGTTCTTCAAGAGGATCCTTAACCTCACTAATGATTTCCCTTAGTCTTACTTCAGGTAGAAAGTGCTTAACTATTTTCTCACGTGGTACAGCTGTAAATTCTATATTCATGTATGGATCAAGATAAATGTAGTTACTACATCTAGATTTAAGGTATTCCTGAACCTGTAAGACACCTAGAGCACTATAGTTTGGTAATATTCTACTGAACGTTTTCCCATTTCTACTCCATTTGGTTCTTACAGCTTCATTTCTAAGACCTGGAATATATTTTAAATAGGCTATAACTCTATCTGGTGGATGAGTATTACCTATAACGCAGAATACTGCTCCATCAATATCTTCAATGAAATCCTTATCTCTAAATTTCCTACCCATTTTCACACCATTAATGTTTAGTCCATGTTATTCCCGCAAGCATATCTAGTAGATATTTCCCCTCTTTAATTATTCCTAAACTACCATTACTACATTTTCTTTCTGTAAATCTATCTATTCCATCGTTGCTAATATTGTTTCCGCATATTAATAGTGGAACAGGATCATCTGTATGTGTTTTTACAGTACATGGCGTTGCATGGTCTGCTGTTATACATATTATATAATCTTCAAGTTTTAAACTACCTATAAGAGGCTCTATGAAGTATTTATCTATAGCTTCAATTACCTCCTTTTTCTGTTGAGCATTTCCATCATGTCCGGGCTCATCAGGTCCCTTAATATGTATATAAAAGGCATCATAGTCATTAATTAGTTCAAAAAGCTTTCTTAGCCGAACCCTCATATCATCCTCTAGTCTTCCTGATGGTGGAGGTATGTTTACAATATCCATTCCAGCTACTCTAGCTATACCTACTTCAACAGGCATTTCCGCAAAGCATATAAATCGCTTACCATACCTTTCTGTTAAGCTTTTAACTTTAGGTATTTTATTACCAGCATCTCTTGAAAGTATTATGTTGGCTTCTAATAGTTTTCTTCTGGCTCTATCTCTATTTATTGGATGTTTTTTAAGTAGATTATGAGATTTTAATGTAAACTCATTAACTAACTCAGCACTTCTTAAAGCCTCTAAGCTACTATCCAATGGCTTACATTTATTAACAATCATCTCTTTACTAGTTTCCACTACACCAATACCCTCAACTCTAGTATAAGCCGGATCAGTATTGCTAATTTTATCTGAAAGCCTACCTTCTAGACTACTAATTACTAGTACCCCTCTATGACCTATTGTAGCTTTAAATATGAATTTAGCAGGGTATGATTCGAGCTTAACCCCCCTATTTATATCTTCAGCAAGCTTTATAGCTTCACTAGTAGTTAGGCTTCTACTAACTCTTCTATCAATAACTCTCCAATCCTCATCAATAGTTGCGAAGTTGCATCGAAGAGCTAAATCATATTCATCACGTACTAGTAATCCAGCTCCTAAAGCTTCAATCGGTCCTCTACCAGTATATATTTTAAACGGGTCATAGCCTAGAATTGAAAATACAGCAGCATCACTTTCAGGCGCTATTCCCTTAGAAACCGTATACATTAATCCAAGTCTTCCTCTTCTAGCTAGATAATCTAATCCCGGTGTTATAGCTGCTTCAAGAGGTGTCATACCGTTAAGATCTGGATTCTCCCTATCTCCAACACCATCCAGTATTATAAGAAGTAGTTTCATAATTCGTTAAATCATAACTACTTAAATACTTTTCAGCGTAGTATTGGCTTCTCTAACCTATTGTAGATCTATTGTTAATACGGCATGAGCTAAATAAAATAAATATGGGTTAGTATGGTATTTCTTCTATCCATGGATATAGAGTTTTAAGTTTTTTTATGGCTTCTTCAACGGCTTCTCTTGGATATTCATATGGTGGTAGCCTATTTTCTAGGTAGTCTTCAAATGCTTTCATATCAAAGTATCCGTGACCACAAAGTAGGAATAGTATGGTTTTCCTCTCTCCTGTTTCTTTGCATTTTAATGCCTCATCTATTACTGCTCTAATTGCATGTGCTGGCTCTGGTGCTGGAACTATACCTTCTGTCTGTGTAAATAATGTTGCTGCCTTAAATACCTCAACTTGATTGTAGGCAACAGTCTTAACTATTCTCTCCCTAGCTAATAGACATAGTGTTGGAGCCATACCGTGATATCTAAGTCCTCCAGCATGTATTGGTGGTGGAATATAGTCGTGACCTAATGTATACATTTTTAGTAGAGGTGTTATACGTGCACAGTCTCCATGATCATACATGTAGACTCCTCTTGTTACGCTCGGACAGGCTGTCGGCTCAACAGCTATAAACTCAGTATCCTTTGTAGTTTCACCTCTAGCCTTATCATAGTAGAAAGGCCAGAAAAGCCCTGAAAAGCTACTACCACCTCCTATACATCCTACAACTACATCTGGATATTCATTAACAAGTTTTAACTGCTCTTTAGCTTCTATACCTATAACTGTTTGGTGTAGAAGTACATGGTTTAATACACTTCCTAATGAATATTTTGTATCTTCATTGGTGAGAGCATCCTCAACAGCTTCACTTATCGCTATACCTAGGCTTCCAGGATTGTCAGGATTCCTTTCTAATATGCTTCTACCAAACTTAGTTTTACTACTTGGACTTGGAAAAACTTCTGCTCCCCATAGCTGCATGAGGGTTTTACGGTATGGTTTCTGATAGTAGCTTGCCTTAACCATGTATACTGTACATTTGAGACCAAACATCATACAGCCGTAAGCTAGTGCTGAACCCCATTGTCCAGCGCCTGTTTCTGTTGCTAGACGTTTAGTTCCTTCCTTCATATTGTAGTATGCTTGAGCTATAGCAGTATTTGGTTTATGGCTTCCTGGAGGACTTACACCCTCATATTTATAGTATATCTTAGCAGGTGTGTTTAAGGCTTTTTCAAGCTTGATAGCTCTATAAATTGGTGTAGGTCTATAGGTGCGATATACTTCACGTACTTCTTCAGGTATTGGTATAAATCTTTCATTACTTACTTCCTGTCTTATAAGCTCCTTTGCAAATATACGTTCTAAGGCTTTAAGGTCTATGGGTTTTCTTGTTGATGGATCTATAGGTGGAGGTAGTGGTTTCGGAAGGTCTGGAAGAATATTGTACCAATATTTCGGTATAAAATCCTCATTTAAAAGTATTTTCCTATTGTTTACTACCATTGGTGCATGTATTCACCAAGCATATCTTAACCATATATATTTAAAGATATTGTGTACAAATTTGAGGAATCTAGGTAAAGGACATGAACTTATGGGCGTGGTAACTTAAGCCCATCTTCTAGGTGGTTGTAGTATAGCATGAATAGGTTCAGCATTTCTTTCTTATCGTTTGAAATATGGTTATTTCAAACGATAAGTAGAGTTACGAATTCACATTTATCCCCATAAACTTACATGTCTACCTAACCACGCATCTTAAAAATCTTATAAACCTCAAATAATATTCTATCTCCTTAAACATCTAATATGGAAGGTTAGCCAGAATCTTAAACTAACAGAACCTTATTTCTCTTAAAACCTCAATATCTTAATCAAGCTTACAATACTAACATTAAAACGATAAGCAACAAAATTATGTAACTTACTAAGTTATTATATCCGGAACTATTAGCGAAAAATTCATTAATACATAGTATAATATTATGTTGGGGTTTTTACTTGTCTATTCCAAGTAGAATTATTGAAGCATATAGGAAACAGAGATATCATTTCATAGGTCAGCTAGCTGTATTGAAACCTTGTCATTGGACTCGTAAATCAATACTTACTGGAGGTAAAGAGGTATGTTATAAGCAGCGTTTCTATGGTATTCAGTCTCATAGATGTATTCAGATGAGTCCTACAATAGCTTGCAATCTTAGATGTATTTTCTGTTGGCGTGTACAACCTGAGGATTTAGGTTTAGGATGGAGTGAAGTTAATGTTTTAATTCATGATGATCCTGAGGATATTGTTGAGAATGCAATATTTGAGCAGAGAAGAGTACTTTCAGGATTTAAAGGCAATCCTAAAGCTAATGTGAAAATGGTTGAGGAAGCATTTAATCCAAGACATGCAGCTATAAGTCTTGTAGGTGAGCCGACACTATATCCTATGCTTAGAGAGCTTATTGAAGCATTTAGGAGAAGAGGTTTTACAACATTTATTGTTTCAAACGGTACAAATCCTAAAGCATTATTAAATCTTAGTTCTGAACCAACACAGCTATATATAACTTTAGCTGCTCCTAGTCGTGAAGTATATTTGAAGACTATGAGGCCACTTATTCCTGATGCTTGGGAGCGTCTTAATGAAACTCTTGAGATACTTCACAGCTTTAAATGTCCAAGCGTTCTTAGATTAACTCTTGCAAGAAATGTAAACATGTTGAATCCTGATGGATATGCTAAGCTAATACTTAAGGCTGAGCCGACATATATTGAGCCTAAAGCAGCAATGAGTATAGGATACTTTACTAAAAGACTTACAGTAGATGCTATGCCTAAACATGATGAAATTAAAATGTTTGCTATGGAATTATCAAATTTAACAGGATATAAACTTATTGATGAATCACCTCCATCAAGAGTTGTATTACTTTCAAAGCTAAATAAACCTATTAAGCTTGTTTAATCCATGTTTAGAATCTATAGTTTCATTTTTTCTTCTCTTTTCTAACCTCTTCAATAACTACTCTTATTTTCATAAGCTTGTAAATTATACTATCTAGAAACCTTATATATGCTCCTTTCTGTCCTAGTATTGGTCCTAATCCCTCTTTTTCAATAAATAATGTTAGATTTGAACCTTTAAAATCTATTTCTTCTATGTATTTATGAGTCCATGGTAATGGATGAATTGCAGTTATAATTTCTTTAAAGTTTAGTGTTAGCTCTACAGCTCTTATCTTCATACCTGTTTCTTTCTCAATCTTACTTATTCTCTCCCCCTTTTTACCTATTAGTCTTGCTAGATATCCCTCTTTTGCAATTACTAAGGAGTCTACTACCTGTTCAGCTTTTATTTCAAACTTTTTCTTCTCCTCGGTAAGAGTTGTAATTGTTACTATATCTGTATCTGGTGCATGTGTTTTTACTATGTCTAGTACTTTTCTTTCATCAGGTGAAAGTTCTCTCTTCCTCATTCTTGTTTCAATGAGTAGCTTAATACCCTTCCTAGCTCCTGGCCTTACAATATCTTTAATACCTAAATCAATGACTCTAGCTTTCTCCTCCCCTAACAATACTTCTCTAATTAGTGTTGCTCCATCTCCTTCTATTAGAGGGTCTTTTTGAAATATAGGGTCACCAGCAATAATAAGCTTGCTTTTATTACCTATTCTCATAAGGATTTCACATGTACTTTCAGGTGATACGGACTGCGCATCATCGAGGAAGACTATAGAATTATCAAATGTTCTACCACGTAGGTAGTGAGTATCTGCAAACACTATCTTCTCCTCATTAATAAGCTTTTTAACATCACTCCAGCTAATAACGTCTTGAGGAATGATATCCTGTAAATATTCTGCAGCAATTCTATAGTATAACTCACCAATATCAATAGCTGTAAGTTCTCTTCCAGATGTAACATCAACAACTGGTCTACTAATAATAAATCTACCATACGTATTATTGATGACTCCATCTATACCATAGATGCATGTAAGTAGACTTTTACCAGTACCTGTTGGGCCGAATACACCTACAACATCATATTCTCTACTTGTTAAAGCCTCTATAAGCTCTCTCTGTCCATTACTCATCGGTTTAATTTTACCTATTAGGCTAGTCATAGTTAACAATAATAGTGGATATACTTAAGCTTTAAATTAGATATATAGATTCCAGATTATGGAGAGAAGAATTGTTAGTATTGATGATCCTCCACTTATAGGTTCTATAGCGTTTGGACTGATTGATAGAGGTACAAATATAATTCAGGTTAGACCATCAAGTATGTGTATGCTTTCATGTATATTCTGCTCTACAGATGCAGGTCCTAAATCTAATAGTAGGCTTTCTGAATATGTCGTTAACCTTAATGTATTAGTTGAAGAATTTAGAAAGCTTGTTAAATTTAAGGGAGCCTACAAAATTGAAGCCCATATAGATACTGTTGGTGATCCTATTCTTTACCCACGTATTGTTGATCTCATCCAGGAGCTATCTTTAACTAGTGGTGTTGAAGTTGTATCTATTCAGACTCATGGCTATGCTTTAACTGAAAGAATGATCGATGATATGGCTGAAGCAGGATTATCTAGAATAAACCTTTCAATAGATGCTTTAAACCCTAAAACTGCAGTAGTTCTATCAGGTACTGAATGGTATAGTATTGATAGGGTTAAAAACATAGCTGAATACATAGTAGGAAACACAGACATTGATCTTCTCATAGCTCCTGTATGGGTTCCTAACTATAACGATGATGAAATACCTGAAATAATTAAGTATGGATTAAAGATAGGTTGTGGTAGAAAATGGCCTCCACTAGGCATTCAGAAGTATGAAGCCCATAAATACGGTAGGAAACCTAAAAACTCTAGATTAATGTCATGGCTTGAGTTTTACTCAAAGCTTAAACAGCTAGAGAAAACATATAATGCTAAGCTTATACTTAAAAAAGAGGATTTCAACATTCATCCAAGAAGAAAAATCAAGTATCCGTTTAGTATTGGTGAGAAATTATATGTTGAGGTTGTAAACTATGGATGGCTAAAAAGTGAAAAATTAGCTGTTGCAAGAAATAGAGTAGTAACAATAGTTAATGCCAACAATATACCGTTAAATGTTGAAGTTAAGGTTGAAATAATTAGGGTTAGAGACAATATTATAATTGCTAAACCTACAGTATAGTTATGGTTAGTGAAGTATTAAGCTACATTGATTTCTAATTTATCATTAAACTGAATGTTTAAAATAAGTAAAGCTTAAATAATTGTGTTTCTAACTCTCATGGTGGTCATGCTTGATTCTTAATGGTGTTGAAGTTGAGGAAACATTTGCTGAAGCTTTTCCAATGTATGGAACTAGAATTCTGATAACTGCTATAAATGAGAAGTGGGCTCTTACAGCTGGTAGAACAGCTACAGGGTTTGCATCATCCATAATTATGTCTCCCGCTGAAGCCGGTGTTGAGAGGCTTGTTCCTGTAAATGAAACTCCTGATGGTAGACCTGGCTGTCTCATACATATCTATCATCGAACACCCCCAGAGCTTAAAGCACAAGTAATATTTAGGATTGGTCAATGTGTCTTAACATGTGCTACAACAGCTGTTTTCGACGGAATTCCGCAATCTAAGAGAAGGCTTAGCATAGGATCTGCACTTGGAAAGTTTGGTGATGGGTTTGAAGTTAAGGAAACAATTTACGGTAGACCTATGTGGAGGATACCGGTAATGGAGGGTGAATTCCTTCTTGAACATACTATAGGATTTGTTAAGGGAGTTGCTGGAGGAAACTTGCTAATCCTATCAGAAAATCTTAAGTCAGGTCTAACTGCAACAGAGAAGGCTGTTGAAGCTATTGAGAGAAACGTTAAGGATGTATGTCTACCATTTCCAGGAGGTATTGTAAGATCTGGAAGTAAGGTTGGGTCCTTAAAGTATCCTAAGCTTGTAGCTACAACAAATCATCTATTCTGTCCTAATCTGAGAGATAAGATTCAGGGAAGTCTAGTTCCAGCTGGGGTAAATAATGTTTATGAAATTGTAATTAACGGCTTAAATGTTGAAGCTGTTAAGAAGGCTATGGGTGTAGCTATTAAAGCAGCTGTTACAGTTAGTGGTGTACGTAAAATAACAGCTGCAAACTATGGAGGTAAGCTTGGACCATACAAGATATTTACTAATGAAGCTATAGACTCTGTTAAGGATATCAATATTGCATAGGTGTTTAAATGAGTCAAAGCCTTACAGTTACACTTATAACGGGGAGGACACTAGATCAGGGAAGAGGTAGAGAGGAAGGTAAGTTTACAGAGCTTTTCTATAAGTCTACCGCTATAGTTGAACTTGATCCTGAAGACTTCAATAAGCTTAATCCTAAGGGGAATGTAAAAATTAAAACTGATTATGGAGAGATTGTTGTTCAGCCTGTTCAATCATCGATGAGACATCCAGGAATTGTCTTTATACCCATGGGTCCATGGGCAAACATAGTTATTGACCCTAATACTAGAGGATCCGGAATGCCTACATTTAAAGGTGTAAAGGCTACTATTGAAGTAACATCTGAGCCTGTACTTAAACTTGATGAGCTTTTATTAAGATACTATGGTAGGGAGGCTAGAATTCCAATAACTTCTGATCCTCCACTATCTAGTATTGGTGAAAGAGTTGTTGAAGCTGTTCCATGTCCATACTGTGGATGTTTATGTGATGATATTACAGTTACTGTTAGGAATGGTAAAATAGTATCTGTTAAGGGTGGGTGTGCTTTAAGTAATTCTAAATTTCTACATTACAATGATGGACGTATATTAAGTCCAATGATGAGAGTTAATGGTGAGCTTAAACCTACTAGTTTGGAGGAGGCTGTAAAGAGAGCTGCTGAAATACTTGTAAACTCGAAATATCCTCTACTCTATGGGTGGAGCAATACTTCTATCCAAGCAATAAGAGTAGGTATTGAACTTACAGAGCTTATTGGAGGAGTTATCGATAATACTACTGCAACATGTCATGGCCCAACGGTACAAGGTATACACTATACCGGAACTGTTACTTCAACTCTTGGCCAAATAAGGAATAGAGCTGACTTAATGATTTTTTGGGGATGTAATCCATTAAATGCCCATCCAAAACATGCAACTAGATACAGTGTTACAGCTAAAGGAGTTTATGTAAAGTCTAGGAAAGATAGGAAAATCATAGTTGTAGATGTTAGGGAAACTGCGACATCAAGAATGGCTGATCTATTTATTAAGGTTGAGCCTGGAAAAGATTATGAGCTTATTACAGCTCTTAGAATGGCTCTATATGACTATGATATAGAGCAGGATTTTGTTGCAGGTGTATCTAGAGAGAAAATTTATGAGCTTGCAGATATCATGAGGTCAGCTAAATTCGGTGTATTGTTTTTCGGTCTTGGAGTTACAATGAGTGAGGGTAAGGAGAGAAATATTGAAGAGGTTGAAAAACTCGTTCAAGATCTTAACTCATGGACAAAGTTTGTTCTTCTAGCTATGAGAGGCCACTTCAATGTTACAGGTGCTAATGCTGCATCACTCTGGCTTACAGGATACTCCTACGCTATAGACTTTGGTAGAGGCTTTCCAAGATATAATCCAAGCATAACGTCAGGTACTGAGCTTCTAATTAACGGCGATGTTGATGCAGCTCTTATAGTTGCTTCAGATCCTGTAGCTCACTTTCCAAGGAAGGCTGTAGAAAACATATTAAAAATCCCTGTTATAGTTATTGATCCTAAATGGAGTGTAACAGCTTCCATGGCTGATATTGTAATACCCTGCGCCTATGTTGGGATAGAATGTGAAGGCACAGCTTACAGAATGGATGGTGTACCTTTAAGACTTAGGAAAGTTGTTGATCCCCCAGTAGGTATTATGAGTGATGTTGATGTTTTAAGCATGATTCTTAACGAAGCTAAAAGAATTATTGGAGGATGAGATTATGGATATCCTGATTAAGAATGGTTTCGTATATGATCCCATAAACAATGTTAATGGTGAAATATTAGATATAGCTATTATGAATGGTAAAATAGTAGATCCTAGTGAAATAGATGTTTCAAAAGCCAAGATTATTGATGCCTCCGGTAAAACCGTAATGCCTGGTGGTGTTGATATACATTCACATATAGCTGGACCTAAGGTTAATACTGGTAGGCTGATGAGGCCTGAAGACCATTACATAAGCTTTATGAAGTTTATTCTTGGAGTTCGAAGATCTGGAACTGGTAAGACAACTCCATCAACAGGTGTTATTGGGTATAAGTATGCGAGAATGGGTTGGACAACAGTTATAGAGCCTGCAACTCCTCCTCTTGAAACAAGACATACACATGAGGAGCTTGACGATATACCTATAATCGATAAAGCATGTTTCCCACTACTTGATACAAACTGGTTTGTTATGAAGTATGTTTCTGAGAGAGACTATGAGAAATGTGCAGCCTATATTGCATGGATACTTGAAGCTGTGAAGGGATATGCTATTAAAATAGTTGATCCCGGATGTGCTGAACTTTGGTCTTACGGTAGAGGATACAACATAAATATAGATGATCAAATACCACCATACAATGTTACACCTAGAGAAATTATAAGAACACTATGTAGAGTAAATAAAATTCTTAATCTACCGCATACAATACATGTTCACTGTAACCGACTTGGAATACCTGGAAATTATGAAACTACTCTAGAAACAATGAAGTCTGTGGCAGATATTGGTGATGGTGTAAATATACATGTTACACATTGCCAGTTTAATGCTTATGCAGGTGAATCCTGGCCAACACTAGATTCAGGATCAGAATCTATAGCTAAATATGTTAATAAGCGTGGACATGTAACTCTTGATATTGGGCAGATAATATTTGGAGGTGCAACGACAATGACTGCAGACGCCTCTTTCGAGTTTGCATTATATCATATGTATAGAGGTAAATGGTCATCAAAGGATGTAGAGGCTGAATCAGCATCAGGAATTGTTCCAGTAAAATATAAGAAGAAAAGTTTAGTTAATGCCTTACAATGGTGTATTGGGCTTGAACTTGCATTGCTTATTGAAGATCCATGGAAGGTACTTTTAACAACAGATCATCCTAACGGTGGTCCATTTACGAGGTATCCGTGGGTTATTTCATGGGTAATGAGTAAGAAAGCTCGAGAAGAAATGTTAAAGAATATAAATAAGAAAGCATATAGAAGAGCTATTTTACCAAGTATTGAGAGGGAGTACACATTATACGATGTTGTAGTAATGACTAGAGCAGCACCAGCAAAGCTTACCGGACTGCATAGTAAGGGACATCTTGGAGTTGGAGCTGACGCTGATGTAGCTATCTATAATATAAACCCACGTGAAGTTAATACTTCAAGAGATTATGATAAAATCATTAAAGCTTTTAGGCATGCATACTGTACAATTAAGAACGGTGAGATTGTTGTAATGAACGGTGAAGTAGTAAAGACTATTTATGGGAAAACATTTTATGTTAAGACTGAGGGAATTGATGAGCTGAAGAGTAAAGTAAAGGGTGAGATTATGGAGAAGTTTAAGGAGTGGTATAGTGTAGATATAAGAAGTTATGAAATAGCTGATGATGAACTTAGAAATCCATATTCAGTAGTGGTGAAAGCATCAAGGTGAGCCCTATGGGTGAAGTCATATTAACGCCTAAAGAAGTGTTTAAGGTGCTTATTGATGCAGAAACAATTTCACCAGATAAATTTGCAGGTAAAACTATAGATCAAATAAGGTCTTTAAGGGTTTATGAAGGAGGTAGAAGAAGAACTCTTAGTGAATTGTTTAATGTTGAAGGTGATGTTGGAAATTCTCCTCAAGAAGTAAGCATAATTATCAATGGAGATGTAAGTAAGGTATCAAGAATTGGTGAATTAATGAGTGCAGGTAAAGTATTAATTAATGGGAATGCAGGACATTATTTAGGATTTAGAATGAAAGGTGGAAATATAGAGGTTAAAGGTAATGTAAGAATGTGGCTTGGAGCTGAAATGGTTGGAGGTCAAATAGAAGTCTATGGATCAGCTCAGGACTATGTTGGGGCCTGTTTGATAGGGAAGCGTGGTAAGAAGGGGATGAAGGGTGGAACAATAATAATACATGGTAATGCGGGGTCTGAGATAGGTTTTAGTATGAGTGGTGGAACAATAATAGTTGACGGTAATGTTGGAGCCTTACCTGGAGTAGGAATGATGGGTGGAACAATACTTATTAAAGGTGGATGTCTCGGAAAGGCTGGTGCAAGAATGACTGGTGGAAGAATAGTAATATGTGGGGATGCTGGAGATATACTCCCAAGCTTCTACATCGATGAAGTGAGACCAAGTATAAAAATTGCAGGAGTATCCTATCAAGGGCCATTCTATACCTTCATAGGTGATGTATTAGCAGATGTTAAATGTTTCGGTAGATTAATGGTTAAAAACATACCTGCATTACAGCAAGCATACATAAATAAGATCCTCTCTTAACCTATGTAAACGACTTAGACATCTAATATGTTAACATCTTATTAAAGACCGAAATATTAAAATATTCATTTACCTATTCAGTAGGGGGTTGTTATGGTTTCCATTAATAAGGAAGCTTTAAAAGTTGTTGATCAACTTCTAGCAGATCCTGAATACTTCAATGTTAAGGTTGAGAAGCTACCTTGTGGGGCAACAGTTATTGATACTGGTGTTGAGATTGCAAGCGGCTATCTTGCAGGTTTAAAGCTTATAGAAATTGCTATGGGTGGTCTTGGTACTGCTAATCTTACATTCATGGATTACGGCGGACTAATGTTACCAACAGTTGTTGTTACAACTGATTATCCAGCAATATCACTTCTTGGAAGTCAGCTTGCAGGATGGACTGTAAAGGTAGGTGGGTTCCATGGTTTTGGCTCCGGTCCTGCAAGAGCTCTTGCATTAAAGCCCAAAAAGGTATTTGAAAAGATAGGATATAGAGATCAGTATGATTCAGCAGTTCTTCTTCTTGAAACCGAGATGAAACCAACAAATGATACTGCATTAGAAATAGGTAAGATGTGCGGTGTAAAGCCTGAAAATGTTTATCTTGTTCTTACAACATCAAACACTCTTGCAGGTTCCGTTCAGGTATCTGGTAGGGTAGTTGAAACAGGTCTTTATAGACTTGATTTTCTAGGTTTTAATCCATTAAAAGTTATTTATGCTACAGGTTTTGCACCAGTTATGCCACCGCATCCAGATCCTAATGTATCAGTTTCAAGAGAGGAGGACGCATTAATATATGGTGGTTCATCACAATATATTGTGGATTTTGAAGATGAAGAGAAGCTTAAAGAATTCTTATTGAAGGCTCCTGCAGTAACATGGCCTGACTACGGCAAAACCTCCTATGAAGCACTTAAAGCTGTAGGCTTCGATTGGTCAAAACTTGATCCATCATTTTTTGCAATAGGGTCGGTAACAATAGTTAATAAGAAAACAGGTAAGGTAATGACATCTGGAAAGATCTCTCCAGAAATGATTAGGAAATCATTAACTTAATCCATTTTTATTTTGATATTTTCTATGAATTCTTAGCTTTATCTTTTCATTGATCCATGTTTGTTAGCTATGCTATTAATTCCTAGACATTAATACATGTTCAACCATCACACTCATCCTTCATACATGGTATGTAGTTATCGAATAGTTTAGTTCTATCCTAATATACTGTATGATTCTCTACATTAAATTCTTAACTTCTAAACCATATAATTCATTTTATTATTCAGTATTTTACATGATGCCCTATAGTGATGAGTGTTATTAGTAGACTTTAAAGGAGCATCGAAAGCAGTAACTGATGAAATGATGTTGCATTCTCAGTAATTGGATCCCGCAAGACTGATGTAAATGTATTCACAACATCGCAAACCCATATATAGAATTCTTCTCAACATGGATTAGCAACATAATAATCTTCTTCATAGAGCCTACAATTATAATAATATCATCAACCATAACAATCTTAACATCTCTCCTATCAATAGAAGTTTAGATAAACCATAATATAGATTCGCCATAAATAAAAAGAGTGCTCCAAAATAAAGCTAAAGTTAACAAAGCTAACTGTAAATAGGAAAACTAAATCGTTTTAATAAAATATAGTGATGTTATAGATTTTCTAAAATGTTTATATTTATGCAGTATTGGTTATAAAATATGATTATGTTTCAGCTGATTTAATGTTCTTTCTTCTTTTTTAATCCAGCTAGTTTTATCACTGCCTCCATTCCTTCATTCGATATTGTTGTTGCTTCAATAAATCCTGCCTCAACAGCTGCTTTAAACAGTTTTTCGCCGACTTCACTTCTTAATATTACTGTATTCCATCCATCAGGGCTTCCAGCACCACCTACAGATATATCTGCATACTCATTTGTTACATTTGTACATGTAGAACATGATGAAAGCGCATATTGCGCTACTTCCTTTAACGGTAATCTAAGTAATACTTTACCTTCTGAATATACAAGAAATCTTCCCTTAGTTATATGAAACTTTGAAACTTTACTTAAATCCACTCCTTTACTTGGTAGGTATTCCCTTAATATTCTATCATGAAAGCTTTCAAAACAGAATAGTCCAATAGCTACCTTCACCCGTTTACCCCACCAGTAATAGTTCTTTACTTCAAACTGAGACTTTCTCAACGCTTCAATTCTACATCCCGTCCCTACAAACGCTAGCGATTCCTTACCATAATCTCTTACAGCTTCAGCTAAGCCAAGCATCATTGGTGCTGAAGTATACTTAGTACCTGCAGCTTCAATTAAATCTTTATCACTTACCGCCAGTATAGGAATAGCTTTCCAATACTCCTTAGAGTCTACACCACAAACTACAGCTCCATCTATAACTCCGCTTTTAAGTAGATATGAAAGTAGAGCAGTTACAAATCCTCCATCAGTGCCCCTACTTCTAAATTCTTCATTAATAGCTCTAGCAGTATATACTCCTCTAACTACTCCTATTAATTCATCAAATTTACGTTTACGTCCAAATAAAATCTCTTCATATTTTTCATATGGGAAATCCACTTTAGGACACTGATAATAACATATTTCACATGTTACACAGATACCTGTCATTGTCGGTGTTTCCTCCCTCATTGTTAAAGCCATAACTGGGCAAGCAGCAACACAGTTACCACATCCACAGCATAAACCTTTCTTAACAATATTTGTAAGAAGAGTTCCGAATACCTTAGGGGGTATAGGCTTAGTTAGTGGTTTAAGAGACACAGAGACACCGAACTATATGAGACCAACATTAAATAAGTTTTTCGCTTAAATCTAAGAACTGCATAGCATTTAGCGTTTGGAACGGCTTTGTTAACTTTAGATTTATTTGGGAGTTCTCTCCCTTGTTTATGGTGTGTTTATGGTTAAATTTGTTAAGTTTGTAGGGAGAGGATTTCATTTACTTTAGTTGTTATGGTGCTTATATATTTCCATTCATCTAGAATGGCTTCAGATATTCTAAGCTTTATCGTTACTAGAAGTATCTATATTATCGTGGTTTATCTTAATCTTCTATTGATTTTGATAGGGGGATGTTAGAATTTATGGTTGATGATACTATTATTAATGTGGGATCTATGAGGAAGATTGTTTATGTTCGTTTGAGCCATTATTGAGGAGGATTCTATATGTATGGGTTTGTGATGTTGTAAACATACTTACATCACTAACATTCCTTAGAAAATTAGAGCTATCTGCGGTTAATATAGTTGTATTAAGTGATGGTGCTCAATACTATAAGCATCATGCAGAATATCAAAATTAAAACATTATATAGTTTAGAAGTTAGGAATCTAATGGAGAGAATAATACAGTATGTTAAGGATAGAGTATTTGATAATTATATACCATGTATGAAGGATAAATGTGATGGTGAACATGTATTAATGCTTATAATCAATAATATACATACTAAGCAAACATGGATTAATAGGGAAATAAAAGCTAAGAATTCATAGAAGATACAATACCAAAATAGAGATGATAAAACATGCTTAAGTTAACAAAGCCCACTAATTTACTGGTAAATTTTAAATAGGCGGTGATGTTATTCTATCATTAGTGGATTTAGTGAAGCCGTCGTTATCTCCATAGATATGGAGATTGGCTTGATGAGGATGAGGATGGCTTGTCATCTGCTGAGATTTTGTTAAGGGAGGAGAAAATATAGTAAGATATGCTTTTTATCTCAACAAGCTGCTGAGAAAGCTCTTAAGGCATTATCTATGGTAAAATATGGTAAATATGATGAAATTCATAGTGTATCTGAGCTTTTAGGAAGAATTAACGCTTCAGAAAACCTTATTGAGATGGGTGAGGTTTAGATAGGTATTATATTCCAACAAGGTATCCAAATGCATGGCCATATGGAGCATCATGTAGACATTATAGAAGAGATGATGCTAAGAAGCCCTTAACTATGCAAAGAGGATAATTGAATATGCTAAACCATATTGAGAAGAATTGTAAAGAATAATCCATCAATAACTGATCTGGAAAATGATTTAAAAGTACTTGTTAATGAAATTATAGAGAAACTTAAGCCAAAAGCTATTATTTTAGCCGGCTCCATTGCAAGAGGTAAGTTTATTCGTGATATGAATGATATTGACATGTTTCTAATAGTTGAAAAAATTAATTATAGAACGTTATTGAAAGCTGTTAAAGATGTAAATGTAGAAATAACAATGTACACTTACGATGAAGCTTTAGAGTCTATAAAAAGAGGAAATCAATTTGTAAAAGACGCTATAGAAAATGGAATTTTACTACTTGGTAGGGAGATTTTAGACAGGATTAGGCATAGTAGTGAAATTCATAGTAAGATCTAAGAAGTTGATGATAAACTTAAATCCATCTAAACCTCGTATAGCTCTGGAGAAATATATGTAAAACCTAATATAATTTCACTTATTAGAAACATAGGTTTTACTATTAGTGTCATAACCGTACTTTTACATCTCGTACTCGATTGTTTCTACCTAATAGCTTTTAAAATGAACGTTTATAATTTAGGAAAAGCATAGAGTTATGAAATCCATAATAGTGATGACTAAGAATCATGATTACTTCTATGTTTAAAGCTTCATAGATTCAGATACGTATTTAAAAATCCATGTGAAGTCCACGTTTGCTCCATACTTTTCTTCAGCTTTTTTCCAGATATCAAGTAGATGATTGCTTATAATAGGATTCAGCCTCTCTTTAAGTTCCTCTTCATAGAGCTCTAAATCCTTAACCATTAATCCAAGCTTAAAGCCGTAATCAAAAGTTCCTGGAATTATGCTTTTTGGAAACTTATCCTGAGTTGCACTATTCCTACCGCTACTTACATTAAGAATGTCAATCATTGTATTAATATCTATTCCCTCGCTTAACCCTAGTACTATGCTCTCTGAAGTAGCAACTAAAGCCATCGCTGAAAGCATATTGTTAATGAGTTTCATTGCTTGAGCTGATCCCGGTTTCTCACTAACATAGTAGATGTTTTTACCTATAATGCTTAAAATAGGGAGATATTTCAGATATATGTCTTTACTTCCTGAAACCATGATGGTTAAAGTTCCTTTTTTTGCCCCCTCTACTCCACCACTTACAGGAGCATCCAGCATCTCCTTTCCCTTTTCCCTTAATGCTTTAGAAACCTCTCTAGCTGTTTTTACTCCTGTTGTTGAAAGATCTATGAATGTATCCATTTTCTCACCGTGAATTAACCCATTTACACCTGTTACCACCTCTTTAACCTCCCTAGGTCCGGGAAGACTAGCTAATACGACATTAGCTAGCTGAGCTACCTCCCTAGGGCTGTTTAAACACATAATACCTTTATCATGAAATTCCCTCATAGCCTCCCTTCTAATATCATGAACTACAATCCTAAATCCCGCATCTATAAGTCTCTTTGTCATAGGATTACCCATATTACCTAAACCAATAAATCCTATTATGATTTTCCCGCTATACATGCCATCCCTCCTCCTCCATTTCTCTTATAGCCTCCCGAGCTATTCTAAATCCTTCAACACCTACCGGAACACCAGCATAAATCATTGCCTGCAGTAGTGCTTCCTTTATTTCTTCCTTTGAACATCCATTTCTAATAGCTCCTTTAACGTGTATCCTTAGCTCATTACTTTTTCCCAGAGCAGCTAGCAATGCAACATTTATGAGACTCTTATATTTCCTTGGAATCGCATTTTTATTCCAAATAAGCCCCCAACAGTATTCCGTTATTATTTCTTGAAGTTCCCTATCAAAATCCGTAACGCCTCTCAATATATTCTCCACATAGGTATCCCCTAAAACCTCTTTACGGATCTTTAAGCCATCCTCATATCTTGTCATAAACTCTCCATAACTACTAAAAATTAATACTTAAAAACTTAACTAAACTAAATGGCTTTGTTAACTTAAGCATGTTTTATCATCTCTATTTTGGTATTGTATCTTCTATGAATTCATAACTAACCAGTTCCGCGTCAGATGGGTCTATGTTTAGATGAGTCAAAAATTTGCTCCTGCATATAAGAGCCACCCTTCCTTAAAAGTTCTATAAGGTCCTTGTCAAACCGCCTCACACCCTCAAAGGCTTCTTGGAGGAAGGACTGAGCCCTGTAACGCTTAAGCTCATTATCCAAATTCTCAGCAAGCCTCTTCAGAAGCCTGTTCTCCTCACGGAGCTTCTTCAACTCCTCCTCGGCGTTGCATAAATGCTTAACAAGTTCAGCACGGCTTAAGTAGCCTTCTTCGTCCTCCTCACGTCGGATTAGAATCCTCAACCATCTCCGAACTAGGCAAATACGCATAAACGGCGCGATCCTTAATCGTACGCGTCTTACCCCTGTCAGGCCTCGTCAAACAACTAGAAAGAATAAAGCAAAATCAAGTATTTATAATTTGCTAGTAAATTAATGCGGGGGGTGGGATTTGAACCCACGAAGACCTACGTCAGCGGGTCCTGAACCCGCCGCCTTTGGTCATTAATTGACCTGGCTTGGCGACCCCCGCAGCATGTATTTAATTCTTATAGAATATTTAAATTTAAAGATTTATTAAGTATGCTTTAGAATTGTGTTTATGGGTGTTGTTGCTCTTTTAACAGATTTTGGTGTTGATGATCCTTATGTTGGTGTTATGAAGGGAATTATATTATCAATAAATCCTAATGCAGTGATTGTTGATGTTACACATGGTATAGGTAAGTATCAAGTTATTCAAGGCGCATTGATATTGAAGAGCTGTTATAAGTATTTTCCTAAAGGAACAGTGTTTGTTGTAGTTGTTGATCCTGGTGTGGGCTCAATGAGGAGAGCTATAGCTATCAAGACTAGTAACTATATTTTTATTGGCCCTGATAATGGTATTCTTACTCCTGCAGCGTTTGATGATGGTGTCGTTGATGTTTATGAGGTTGAGAAGTATACTCTACCAGTAGTTTCAAGAACTTTTCATGGTAGAGATGTTTTTGCGCCTGTAGCTGCACGTATATCCATGGGGAAACCAATAGAAGATGTTGGAAGGAGGATTAGTGTTAAAAGTATTGTTAGTATTGAAATTAGTAAGTCTGAAACTCATAATGGAGAAATTATTGGGGAAGTAATTTATATTGATAGTTTCGGTAATGCTGTAACTAATATTCATCCTAATAGTCTTAGATTATTAGGTATTGAGGAAGGAAATTTGGTTAGTGTTGAAATTGATAGGATACGATATGAGATTCCATGGGTTAAAGCATATAGTGATGTTGGAAAGGGTGAGCTACTTATAATTACTAATAGCTTTAACTATATTGAACTATCAGTTAATCAGGGAAATGCTTCAGAAGCTTTAAAATTGAAAGTTGGATCGAAAATCATAGTAAAGCCATGTAGATAACTAAAATTAATAAGCAGTTAAACACTTTCTCTATGCTCAGGATTTACAGTAAGTTAAGAGAAAGTTAGGATTTAATGAATTTAGATAGGCTATTAAACGGTAATATTTAATTGGATTCCTTCTATATTTTAGAGTATGAAGCTCTTGGTTTCATCGGATTTCCATGGTAGAGAGCTTCCAGCAGCATCAATATCAAGAATAGCTATGGAGGAGAATTGTGATGCCATAATTGTTTGTGGTGATCTTGCTGACGGTCCATTCATACCTATAGCTTCCCGTATATTAACTTATCTTACGGAATTTAATATTCCAGTATTCTATGTACCTGGAAACATGGATTCTCCAAGCCTTACATCAAACATCAATGTCCCGAATACGAAATGCTTACATGGAGTACATACTACATTTAATAATTTAATGTTTGCTGGTATTGGAGGAGCTATAGTAGGTCCATTTAATACACCGTTCGAATTATCCGAAGAGGAATTTAAAAGCCTACTAGAGAAAGCATTTCTCACATTATCAAATAATGTAGTTCTAATTACGCATTGTCCACCTAGAAATACAGCTATTGATAAAACAAGATTTGGAACTCATATTGGAAGTATTGAGTTAAGAAGAATTATAGAGACTAAACAACCTATAGCAAGCTTTAGTGGACATGTACATGAGGCAAGAGGGATTGATAAAATCAATAAGACAGTAATTGTTAACCCTGGTCCAGCGTTTAAAGGCTACTATTCAATAGTAGAGGTTAAAGATAGAGAGGTTAAGGTGGACTTAAGAAAAATATAGCATAATTAAACATTTTAACTTATACTTTACAGCTTAACGTGAATTAGAACAGAATAAGAAAATCTCTAGTGAATATTTAATAAGTTATAAAGCTTCTATTATATACATAAGCTGTTAAAATGCTTGAAGTATTAGTTATTCAACATAGATTGCTGGTCTAAATGGTATTGCTTGTTCAGCTTTATTTTGGGGGTCGTATTTTTCAGCATCATCAGCTCTATAAACTCTTACTTCACAACCAAATTCTTTCTCTAAGAATTTGCATGCTTCACTAAGTATTTTATATTCATCTATTGGGTTTTTAATAACTGCTTCTCTATTAATGGTTGTTAATGCTATATCCATCATTCTATCAACAAGCCTAGAAATATCCTTAACATGTTCTTTAAACACAGAATCCTTTAAAAGTTCTCTAATAATATCACTTTTAGACTTTACGCCTCTACCAATCATTTCAAGAATCTTTAGAAACATTCTCTGCCTCCATTTATGAGTGGTATAATAATATATCTTGCTAGGCTTTACTTTAAGAATTTCAAAGATTTTACCGGTATCTTCAATAACCTTCATAATATAGTCTTCAGTAAGCTCAGCTCTGATGTTGATTTTAGATTCGTCAGGCTCAGGCCACCTAGCGAGTGAAACAAAACCTTCCTCACCCATTAAGCTCCACAATTCCTCACATACATGTGGAATAATAGGGGCAAGCATTCTCACTCTAGTATGGAGAACTTGATACAATGTATTTATAATAGCCACCTTTCTCTCCTCATTAGATTCATCCAACATTGCCCGCTTTTTATACCATTGAATATCTTTATCTAGTAAGTAGGCTGCATGGAGAATAGAATCTCGAACCTCAAGAACCTCCATAGCCTTTGAAGCCTCAATAATATGTTTCTGAAGCCTACTTATCATCCATTCATCAATACTTTCAAATTTAGGTTTAATTCTCATACTCTTATAGGCTTCAATAAGCTCAATAGACTCCTTAAAGAATCCATCAATCCATTCACGAATAGATTTAGCAAGTGCTGGACTGAAATCAACATCCTGTAGAAGACCGGCAACACTTAGAATAGCCATTCTCAATACATCTGCGCCATACTCCTTAATAGCATCTCTTAAAGGTATTATATTTCCCATAGATTTACTCATTTTCTGCCCCATCATCAATACACTACCATTAACAACAATTTGACGAGGCCAAAGCTCTCTTGGAAATATTGCTACATGATTAAATATAAAGTATGTTAAGTGATTCCATACTAGATCCCTACCGGAGTGACGGCTATCTAATGGATAATAGTATAGAAACTCATTTCTAATATCCTTAATTAGATTAGAATCCACTCCAACCTCTCTAGCTATACTATCAACATCGCCAATACCTAAGAATACATAGTCGAAAAATTCATCATTAAGCCTATTAGGATCTAGATTGTGGATATTTACGTATTTAGCAATAATGTAGTAAGCCATATATATAGTAGAGTCTGAGAGGGATTCAATAATCCAGTCTGGATCCCACGGTAGCTTCGTCCCTAATCCACTCCTTCTTGCACAAGCTTTCTCCTTAAGCCAGTCAACAACATTAATAAACTCTAATCTTAGAGCTTCAGGGATAATACTCATACTTTCTAGACATTCCTTAACCATAGCCTTCCATTTCTCGTCACTATAATTAATAAACCACTGATCTTTAAACACCTTAACAGTAACTTCAGAGCCACATCTACAGTATATTGGTCTATTTATAAGTTCAAACAATATTTCTGCTTTACCATCCTTAACTAAATCTCTTCTCACCATCTCCTTAGCTTCAGACACTGGCAGATTAGAGTATACACCAGTATTTTCCCTCATAAAACCCTTATGGAATTCACTACTATAAACCTCTACTGTCGCATCTTCAAGCTTAGAGTCTTTCTGATCCTTTATATTAAATCTTTTAACAATGTCTTCAGCAGGAATCTCTGAATAGCCCTCCAGCCTTATAACAGGTATAGGCTTAATAGATTTAATATCATCTACATTTAAATTATACCGTTTAATTAGTTCACTATGTTCCTTCAATTCCTCCAAGGCCACATAATCATATGGAGCATGTGCAGGTACACTCATAACAACACCACTTCCAGCCTTAGGATCAACAAAAAACCCTGGTAGAATGGGGATTCTTAATCCTGTAACAGGATTTAAAACGTACTTACCAATAAGAACCTTACCATTAAACTCCTCTAATACATTAACCTCTTTACCTAAAAGTTTAAACTTTTCAACAACATCCCTACTTATAATCCAAAACTCACCATCAACTCTAGCTTTAACATATATGGATTCAGGATGAATCCATACGTTAGTAACGCCGAAAACGGTTTCAGGTCTAAGAGTAGCTGTAGGTAGATATGATTCGCCATGTATAAACTTTATTAATGTAAACTCTGAAACTTCAGGCTCTACATCACCTCTAGTATCATGCTGGCCTACAGGATTACCACAGCTTGGACACCATCCAACAGGATGAGAACCCTTAGTTATATAGCCAAGTTTATGAAGTCTCCTAAACTGCCACTCAATAAATTTATTATATGCAGGATCAATGGTTGTAAACTCTCTCCTCCAATCTATAGAATAGCCTGCTTCAATCATACCCTGCTTAATTTCATGATGGAAATACCTGGCAATATTGATAGGCTCGGTAAACGTCTCTAAAACTTCAGGTGGAACCCTATAGATATTAATGAAGTCTCTTTTAAGCTCTTCATCTCCACTCTTTAAACGCTTAGCCATAGACAATACAGGTGTACCTGTATAGTGAAATCCTAATGGTAGTAAAACCTCATAGCCTTTCTGCCTCATATACCTAGCATGAACATCAGCTAAAGCATATGTTCTCAAATGACCAATATGCTGTGGAGAATTAGGATACGGATAAGCTACTGTTATAAAATACTTAGGCTTACTAGAATTAGGGTCAGATTCGAAAACTCTAGCTTCAAGCCATCTCTTCTGCTGCCTCTTTTCAATTTCTAATGGATTATATGAGAATTCCAGTCACCTCTAGTTTAGTTTGAATATATTAGGGATTAAAATACTTTTTTGCTAAATATTGAAGACATGACAACTTAAGAAGAAAGCCACAATATGTTAAGTTGTCATGTCTGATATTGAGCTGACCTACCAACTTTAGATGTTTTACATTATTTTTAACTTCTCTTATTAGGATTTTATCTATATCCTTATTTTTCTTTTTACTGTTTGATTGTTAGTGGTACATGATCTTACCAAATTATATGTTATGTATACATTATTCTATTAACGCATTTTAATGGCTTCTATATCTACCGTATGTATTAATCATTTTCCTCATGAAACCTCTGAATGTTTCATATGCTCTTTCAACCATTTAACATCCATCAACTCTATAATGCCTAAACTATTAGCTTAGCTGCATAAATATAGCATTGTAGATGATCAATGGTAACTATTTTGATACAGTACCTCTCCTTAAACCTTAAGAATTAGGTATCAGATTACTATGTGAGAACAATAAATGTATGCATATTATTCTTTTATGCTTACTCTCAATGTAACCAATATCATACAATAATGACTTAGTATTATGCTTACCAACATAACCCCCTAACCAATATAAACAATTCATGAATCCACCTATGTATAGTCTCATAATAATAGCCAAAATCTTACTAGTTCCCACCCAAACTACATCCAGAGAAATGAATTAATAAAGTCTACAAATATAAATGGTATTCTTATCCTCACAAGGAAACCATAACTATTTTAACCCCTCCTATCAAACTCAAATAGCTTAAAGACTTAAACCATTAATATAGATACTTCTAATAACAATAAAACCTAAATATTTGAAGCTATCCTAGATGAACGAAAACATATAAGCACCATAACAACTAAAGTAAATGGAATCCTCTCCTAACAAACTTAATGATCTTAGATATATTAACACCATAAATAAAGGAGAAAAACCCAAATAAAGCTAAAGTTAACAAAGCTATAATAATTCATGAAACTTTTATACTTATTTCTTTACAGAATTATTTGAAACTATATTATTTAAGTTGATGGTTAAGTCTTCCTATGATTCAGGCCTCTTCTAAAATCCTTCAAATAAACTACAAGTATGATACATACTGAAACTAATTATCTGAAATCTAATATATAGAATTCCACAAATCACCATAATCCAACAATAAATATCACCTAATACTTCTAATAGTCTAGATTGAGTTAAAATTCATTATCTTAATCATAATTGTAAAATAACCACTTCATAGTTACAACTATTATAATGGTCTTCTAACAACTTATAAACTGTAACTTTTAATATCTAAAGTAATTCCTTACTCAAGACGAAATCAGGAATTTGTAAAGCAATTCAGGATTTAGATAAAGTTTTATTAAGATGTATTGTTTAAGTAATTAATGATATTAATATTATTGTAAGATTTGATATCTATGTCTAGCTATGACATAGCTGTTAAAGTTGAAAATCTTGTAGTATCTTATGGTTCAATAATGGCTGTTAATGGTCTTACATTTCAAGTTAGGAGCGGAGAGGTTTATGGTTTGCTTGGACCTAATGGAGCCGGTAAGACAAGCACTATTAAAGTACTTGCAGGAGTTCTTGAGCCTACATCTGGATATGTAGAGGTTTTCGGCTATCCTATCTCAAATGAGATAGCTGTAAAGAGCTTGATAGGCTATGTACCTGAAAGCATAGTTTTACTGGATTCTCTTACTCCAAGAGAGTTTTTCGAATTTATAGCTTCTGTAAGAAAACTAAATTCTAAAGTGGTTAATTTAAGACTTAGTCAGTTAGTATCTGCCTTCAATCTTAAGGAATATTTTGATACTCCTATTGCTGCTTTATCTATGGGTACTAAGCAGAAGGTCGCTGTGATAGCTGCGCTCCTTCATGATCCTCCTCTCCTAGTTCTCGATGAACCATTAAATGGTTTAGATGCTCGATCATCAAGAATACTTAAAGAACTTATATTGATTCATACAAGGAAGGGTGGTGCTGTTATTTTATCTACACATATTATGGAAATAGCTGAGAAGCTTTGTACTAGAGTAGGAATTATCAATAGAGGTAAGCTGATAGGGGAAGGAACTATAGATGAGTTGAAGAAGCTGGTGAAGAGTGTAGAAGGATCATTAGAGGATGTATTTCTGAAAGTTACTGAGCAAGAGAATGATTTGAGAGAAATTGTTAAAGCCCTAGAGAGGATTTGAAGTGTTATCTAATCTTTACAGGTTATGGCATATATCAAGTGTAGTATATAAGGAAGTAGCATTCCAGTCGATTTTTGCTTTACATTTAGGCGCCTTATACCCACAGAGAAGTGAATCCAGTATTAGAAAACTAGTTAGTAGTGTTAAGTTGAATACATGGCTTGGAAAGATTTTAACATCGATTTTCATAGCTGGATTCGCTATTGCTACTGTTTTCCTATTATCTAAACAAGTAAATATTTCTAATATAGAGCTTACTGTAGTAAGTATTATTTCAGTTTATCTTGCTGTTATACTTTTCTTCATAGTCTTTATGGGTTTACAGATGACTACATCATTTATATCTACGAAAACCATTGAAATTTTAAAGTCTTTTCCACTAGATAGAAAAGATATTTCATTAATTATGTTTTTCACATTTATTAAGATATTTGATGCTCCACTTATAACTGCACTGTTAGTTTTTCCTTTAGTATATATTTACACTACATGTTCAGTTATTGGCAGTTTAGCTTCCCTATTTTCAATTATTGTTACGGAGGTTTTTGCTTTAGCTTTAGTAATGGCCTTAGCTAGGTTTTTCTATATGAAGATAGCTGTTGGTAGTAGGTCTATATGGAGAAATATTCTAAGAGTCATTTATATGTTAATATGGATCCTACCCACTCTTGGAATTTATATTTTGATGAACTTTGCAAGTGATATAATTAAGATGGTTTTAGCGTCGATGGAAATACCTTTACCATTAATTTTTATACTTGCTGTAACATATCCGTTTGCTTTCGGGTTTCTAATTTTTTATGCTACATTCACCCAAATTGGAAATCCACTTATTCTAGCTTTATCATTAACCAGTATTATTGGATATTGCGTGCTTATAGTTTACGCTATTAGTTGGATGAAGATAATGATAGTGAACACCTCATTTAGTCAGTATTTACATCATGTTAATAATGTAGGGGATTTATCTATTAATGTAAGCTCACCATGGCTTGGATTGGTTAAGAAAGATTTAAGAGTTGCTTCAAGGTCTCCAGCTTATACGAGTGTTTTCATGTTGCCTTCTGTTCAAATGGTTATAATTGTTTTAACGATGTCTAGAGGAGAAATTATAGGATTACTCTACATATTGGGGGTTGTTGTAACAGCATCACTTCTAACTGTTCTTATTCCACCAATGCTTTTCTCAGTTGAGGTTGTTGCCTCAGCTTATACGAGATCGCTTCCGATTAGAAAGAGGACATTAATAGGATCCAAAACTATTTTGACAATTTTTATTTACATGATTTCTCTATTAGTTCTTTTAGCTATGACTTTAATTCTAGGTATAACAAATCCTCTCCTCCTAATCTTGGGGGTTATGCAGATACCTGCAGTTTCAGCTGCTAGTATTATAGAACTACTAATACTTGCACGTAAGCCTTTAGGACAGGCTATTGTAGCAGTTAACTTATATACTAGAATTTCAAATCTTATATTAGTTATCATACCTGGAATCATACTAGTTATTCTTCCAATAATAGTTATAGCTATGGTTTTTATTATTACTCAACAGTTAATCTTGTCAGTACTTCTATTAACTACACTACTGGAATTCATATTGGCTTTACGCTGTCTCTTCTCTATTAAGAATTAAATGTATTAACAGATTTTAAAGTTAGTTTTAAGTATTAAGTTAGCTACTTTAAAGTGGTGGTCAAATGGATAAGGTATTGTTTATAGTGAAAAATAAGTCTGCATGGATAGTTCTAAACAGACCTGAAAAGCTTAATTCACTTGATAGAGAAAGCTGGATTCTTATTCAAGAATATATTAAGAGGGCTAATGATGATTCTAACATTAAGCTAATAGTTCTTACTGGTAGTGGAGAGGTATTCTGTGCCGGTGAGGATTTAAACGATATATTTTCATCATCAACAATCAATGAATCTCTAACCTTATTCTATAAGTATGTATTAGAAACTTTTGAGTTAATACTTAAATCTTCAAAGCCTATTCTTACAGTTGTTAATGGTCCAAGTTACGGTGTTGGGGTGGAGTTGGTACTTATTTCTGATCTAGCTATTGCTGTTGAGAATTCATGCTTTATGCTTTCACAGGGAAGGCTAGGTATTGGTCCAGCAATTGCTTTAGGTATTGGATTAACATCAGTACCCCGTAAGAAACTTTTAGAGATGGTTTTAACAGGTAAACCTATAACTGCTATGGAAGCTATCGAAGCTGGAATTATTAATGCGGTTATGAAGAGAGATGAAGTTGAAGGCTATGTGGAAAGGCTTGTAGAAGATTTATCATTAATTCCAGATTCCCTAGTTAGAGTAATAAAGAGTATTAACAGTAAATATATGGAGCTACTGGATTATAAAACGGTTTTTAGAGAGTTGGCTTTATACATAGTAAACGAAGAAACAAGGAATAGGGTAAAACACTTTCTAGAACGTAAGATCCATAATAAGCCCTAGATACTCTAACTGCTTATATTAATGATTATTTATATGCGTTAACGATTTGCTTAAGTTTACAGGACATTTATGTGCTTAGAAGAGTTTATATTGAGTGAAATACTTAAACTCTATGGATTTCAGCGCTATCCTTAAAGTCATTACTATAAGTGCTTCAGGTGTTCTTGCTCCAGGTCCTTTAACAGCATCCTCTATAGCTTTAGGAGTTAAGAATAGCTGGAAGGCGGGAGTTGGTATTGCATTTGGGCATATGATTGTTGAGTTTCCTCTTGTACTGCTAATAGTCTACGGTATTGGTATATTTTTAACCCAGTCATGGGTAAGAATAATGTTAGGATTAGTAGGCGGGTTGTTCCTAATGTTCTTTGCGATGCTTACATTTAGAGATTCTTTAAATCCCAAGTTATCATATAACTCAAAGAGTGGAGGATGTAAGCCAGCTATAGCTGTAGGTATAGGATTATCAGTACTTAACCCATACTTTATAGCGTGGTGGATTGGTGTAGGTTTACCTCTTATTCTTGAGGTTCTTAAGAATTTAAGTCTTATAGGTTTAATAATGTTTTATATAGCTCATGTATGGCTTGACTATGTATGGTTAACGTTCACATCTTCAATAGGTTCAGTAAGTAGAATAAACATGAAAATATATAAAACAGTCTTACTAATCTTAGCAGTAACGGTTTTATACTTCGGCGTAGAGATGATTATCAAGGTTTTATTTCTAGTTTAAGCCAGTTAAATGGGTCATAAACGGCTTTATCCACACCGCTAACTCTTAACTTCACAGTTGAGCATACGCTCAACCTCAGCTAAGCTCTCTACACGGTGGGATCTACGCCGTTTCCCCTACTAGATATGTCTAAATCTATAAAAATATTGCGTAATTAAGATAAACGAGATAACATTTGCATTAACTTAAGTTGCTATGCTTATTAAGGTCTTAGTAAGCTTAGGTAATGTATCCAGTAATCTTAGGATTTAGGTAAGCTTAAGTCTTAATCTATTGTACATTAAATCCCATTGTGGCTAAGCTGAGCCTAGCGCTATTACAACCATTTTTAAAGCTAATTAATTATGGGCTTGATTCCAATAGTAATAATGTTTTCAATTAAGTTTTTATTTAGCTTCACTATAGCTCTGTTATGAAAGATCAGACTACAGCTATACATGGACACAACTTCTTTGATGAAGAGCTTGGAGTATTTATACCTCCGATATATCAGACAGCCATCTTTGAACAGCCTGGCTATACAAGACGGTCTGATAGAGGTTTAGACCTTAAGTATTCTAGAGAAGAGAATCCCACGGTTAGATGTGTTGAACATGTAGTTACTAAGCTTGAACGTGGTGGGGACACATTATGTTTTTCAAGCGGTATGGCTGCGATATCATGCCTTTTCATATCGATCCTTAAGTCTGGATCTACGGTACTTCTCCCTAAAGAAGCATATGGATCAACAATTCAGCTAGCTCAAGATCTTAATAAATTCAACATAAGAATCATACTTGCAGAGCCCAGTACTGAGAAGTTTATTGACGTGATTGATAAGAATATATCACTGGTATTTATTGAGACAATAACTAATCCTATGTTAAGGGTTTTAGATATACCTGAAGTAGTTAAGAAATGTCGTGATCTTAAGATACCTGTTGCTGTTGATAATACTTTTACAACACCTATACTCTACAAGCCCCTAATAGATGGAGTAAACTATGTAGTACATAGCATGACTAAATATCTTGCAGGACATAATGATGTGGTAGCTGGCTGTATTACTGGATCTAAGGAATTTATAAATGATGCATGGCATTGGAGGCGGAAGCTTGGAACAATAGCTTCACCATTTAATGCATATCTAATCTTAAGGGGATTGAAGACATTGAAGCTTAGAGTTGAGAAGCACTGTGAAAACGCAAGAATCATAGCTGAGTTTTTAAGTAATCACTCCAAGATTAGTAAGGTGTATTATCCGGGTTTACCTGATAACGAGTATCATGATATAGCTAGGAAAATGTTTAATAATCGATATGGTGGTGTTGTGAGCTTTAAGATAAAGGGTGATAGAAGTGAAGTTATTAAGATCATGAAGTCACTTAAAATAATAAAGTCTTCACCTAGTCTAGGTGGTGTAGAGAGTTTACTCACATATCCAATTATAAGCGCAGCTATGGGGATAGATGAAAACATAAGAAGAGACCTTGGAATAACTGAGAATTTACTTAGACTTTCAGTTGGTCTTGAAGATGTGAATGATTTAATAGAAGATCTTGATAAAGCCCTATCTAACATAGATTAATGCTGTATGAGTTATACTCTAATAACAATATATCCTATACTGCATTTAGGATGATTAAACTTCTTATTTCCTACCTATCATCCTGAAGTATTCAATAAATGATTTACACTTCCTTCTCTTTGTTGATAGGGTAAGTGATATAAAATATATGACTACAGCCATTAATCCTATGGTTGCACTTGCTGATATGTTAAGTAAAATCGATAGGATAAGTCCAATTACAGATGACAATATAGCTATTATCATTGAAATTATCTTCATTTTTTCAAGGCTGTGGGCAAATTGATAGGATGCAGCTGCAGGTGCTACAAGTAAAACTTCAGTTAGTATTGATCCGACAACTTTTAAACATATAACTGCTGTTAATGCTATGAGTATTATTATTAGGTAGCTGTAGAATTTAACGTTTAAGCCTAATGCCTCAGCTGCTTCAGGATCAAATGTTGTATATTTAAACTCCTTATAGAAAACATACATGACCGTTAATATGATAATACTGAAAACACTCATAATATATATCTCCCATTCAGACACTCCTAATACATCTCCTATAAGAAATCTCCATGCTGAAACTGTATATGCACTTATAAGTGATATGAATAGAATGGCGAGAGCAGCTGAAAATCCAAATAATACCCCAATTGTTATATCCACTCTCTCTTTATTCTCTTCACTACTATAGGCTAGTAGTAATGCAAATACTATGCTTATAGTGAAGGCTCCAATTATCGGATCAAGTCCTAGAAATATAGCCATAATAGCTCCTGCTAGTGCTGAGTGAGCAATAGCTGCGCCAATAGTTGATAGTCTCCTTAACACTATGTAGACACCAATAACTGATGAAACAATACTCGTAATTATGCATGCTATAAATGCACGTAAAATAAATGGGTGAATTAGAACTTCAAGCATAATCATTGTTTTCACGCATGATGATCTGTACCCATAACATAATGTTTGTCATCAATACGGAGTACTTTAATCTCTCTTAGGAAAGTTTTTACTAACAAGTCCTCTCTTAAAACTTCTTTAGGAGGGCCATAGGCTATTATTGTTTTATTTAGTAACATCACAATATCTATATAATCTAGTACTGGATTTAAGTCATGTGTAACCATTATTGCTGCTACGCCTCTATTTGTAAACTCTTTAATTGTTAATATTATTATTTCCTGTGATGTAGCATCTACACCTGAAAGCGGTTCATCAAGTACTAAAAGCTTAGGGTTTGAAGCTAGCGCACGAGCTATGAGTACACGTTGTTGTTGACCACTAGATAAATGGGAGAAGGGTTCATTTAATAGGTTATGTAAACCTACAGTTTTTATAGCGTTTAATGCCGAATCCATATCAGTTCTTCTAAACCATCTAAACGGTCCAACTAGACTTGTACGTCCCATTAGAACAATATCCTTAACAAGCATAGGCATCGATAAATCTATACGTTCTCTCTGTGGAACATATCCAATAAATTTTCTCACATTAATATTCTTAAATGGATCCAATCCTAAAACTCTAACATAACCCTTTGCGGGTTTGAGAACACCAATTAAAGCTTTAATAAGTGTTGTCTTACCAGCACCATTAGGTCCAATAATACATAGAAATAAAGGATTAGCAACATTAAAGCTTACATTATACAATGCTACTTTACCATTATATGAAATAGTTAAATCATGAACTTCAATAATACTCATTTAGATGCCCTCTGTAACATTAGTATTAATATTAAAATAGATACTATTAGTAAAGCTGTAGATAATGTAAGATATAGACTTTTAAGATTTACTTCTTCCTGGAATGTTTTAACCTTAAGGCTTAATGATGCTGTTAAAGCCCCTGCAATTATTGCAATATTATATTTTATGAATTCAACATAGTCATCATTGCTTGATCTTGGTGATGGGTAAAGATAAGCAATAGGTATACCTGTATCTTCTGAAAGTTGAGCTGCAAGTCTCCCTTCATCTCCCTCCCTCTCAGCTATCGATACAATTATAAGTTTAACATTGAACTTTCTTAATGATTCTCCAACCCTAACAATGTCTACTGGTCCTTGTGTCTTCTCTTCTCCTCTAATTAAAACATCTATGATTGGTAGCTTTAAATACTTCATTAATGGTTCAAAATGGGAAGCTGCTAAAACTATATTGACGTTGTTTATGTTCATTTCAGAAACTATTCCTCTAGCCCAAGTATTTAAATCATCAATTTTCCTTTTAAACTCTCTAGCTTTATCAAAATAGTAATCTATGTTTTTAGGGTCAATCGTAGCTAGTGCTTTCGCAATTACTTCAGCAATTATCTTCATGTTTGGTGGATATAGCCATATGTAGTGTGGATTTTCATTTTCAACTTCTATGCCTGCATCAACCCAGTCATTCCACTCAAGCCTTATTCTTCCTCCTTCACCAAGCATACTGATAAACTCCTCCTTACCAATACATATAAATAGATCACAGCTTCTAACTAGTTCAATATCACTTGGTTTTGGTGAGTATTGGTGCGGATCACTATCTAGGGGAACTATTGCTGTAACATCAACCTTCTCTCCTCCTACTTCACGTGCAATGGATGCTAAAGCCCAAATTGTTGCGGTAACTCTTACTTTATTCTGAGATATGATGCTAATAGTTTCTACCTGTGGGAAAATTATTAAGTTTAAGAGTAGAATGATTATGGCTATTCCAGTCATGAATTCACCTATTCATGTGGATGGGGAATAGGTTTACCACATGGGCAAACACCAGGTTTAGAGAGTAGGAAACATAGCTTTTCAATTGTTTGCTCAGAGAAATTTAATTGAATATTTATTGATTCTTTACAAGCTTCTTTAGGTGCCATTTTTAAATAATCTACTAGAAACTTTTCCAATATTCTATGTCTATGTATAATGTTTTCAGCGATGTTCCTACCTATCTTAGTTAGATAAGCTCCTGCTCTTGGTTCATATACGATTAATCCTTTCTCTTTAAGTCTATGTAGAATACTGATTGATGATGACTGCTTCACACCCATAATTTTAGCTAATTCATCACTATAAACAGCTCTTTGACTATCTATACTTAGATTATATATATGCATGAGATATTGAAATTCTTTACTTGTAAGCTTAATGTTTAAGCTTAGCATAAATTAGGTATATTCAAACTAATATATATTTTTTTGGATTATTCAAATGGCTTTGTTAACTTTAGATTTATTTGGGAGTTCTCTCCCTTATTTATGGTGTTAGTATGGTTAAAGTTGTTAAGTTTGTTAGGTAGAGAACTCCATTTATTCTAGTTGTTTATTGCTTATATATATTTTCGTTCATGTTCTTCTAGAATGGCTTCAGATATTCTAAGCTTCATTATTGTTAGGAGTTATGTATCTATATTATCGTGGTTTATCTTAATCTTCTATTGATTTTGATAGGAGGGATGTTA
>Ga0105162_1000148_pt1 | contig 47074 bp, 50 predicted proteins | sample JNZ201metaG_FD_81532 | JGI IMG/M metagenome (GOLD analysis project Ga0105162, IMG submission 81532) | Hot spring microbial communities from Jinze hot spring, China to study Microbial Dark Matter (Phase II) - JNZ 20120812A | ecosystem: Environmental > Aquatic > Thermal springs > Hot (42-90C) >...
ACACGAACCGCTATTCCAAAATGCTCTCCGTAGAGCTGGTCTAAACCCATATCTACTCGAGCTAGTCAATGTGCGGGAGCTGTGCTCATGGGTACATGAAAAAGAGAGGGAGAAGGCAACAGAGAAGGCTGCAAAGATGATTAGAGCAGCTATTGCAAAGATCCAGGGCAATCAGCCGCTGGAACGTAGAAAGCTTCCAGTTATCCCGGCAGCTCTTGTCATAGGAGGTGGTATAGCTGGTATAAGAGCTGCTCTAGATATTGCAGATGCTGGATTTACAGTATATCTAGTTGAGAAGGAGCCCAGTATAGGAGGGAATATGGCTAGGCTTGACAAGACATTTCCAACACTAGACTGCTCAATATGCATCCTTGGCCCCCTTATGAATGCTGTAGCTCAGCATCCAAATATTAAGCTGCTTACCTATAGCGAGGTTCTATCCATTGAGGGTAGGGTAGGGGAGTTCTCTATTAAGATACTTAGAAAGCCTAGGTATGTTAGGGAGGATCTCTGTAAGGGGTGCCTTATATGCATTGCTAAATGCCCTGCTAAGGCTGATGACGAGTTTAATATGGGGCTCTCACATAGAAAGGCCATCTATATACAATATCCACAGGCAGTTCCACGTATTCCAGCAATAGATCCAAGTACCTGCTTCTACTTCCAGAAGGGGATATGTAGAGCATGTGAAAAGCTATGCCCAACAGGTGCTATAGACTTTAGCCAGAGGGGTGAGGTTGTAGAGGTAAAGGTTGGTGCAATAGTTGTTGCTACAGGTTTTGAAGAGTATACGGCTTCACAGATCTATGAGTATGGCTATGGTAGATACCCAAATGTTATTACAGGACTTCAGCTAGAACGTCTCGTAAGCTCCTACGGACCTACGGGAGGGAGACTGACCGTACCAAGAATCGATAGAGAGCCTAGACGTATAGCTATAGTAAACTGTGCTGGTTCACGTGATGAAAGGCATCTACCATACTGCTGTAGGGTTGGTTGCATGGCCAGCCTTAAGCATGCATGGTATATTAAACACCTCATACCCGATGCAGAGGTGTTTATATTTGCTGATGAGATTAGAGCCTCAGGTAAGGGTTTCGAAGAATTCTATAGGAGGGTAAGGCTTCTACCCGGTGTGTATATAGTTAAAGGTAGAGCAAGTGAGGTTAGAGGCAATCCAGATGGCACAGTATCTGTTATGGCATACGATCCTGCACTAGGCCACGGAATTTCCATAAACACCGATCTTGTAGTTCTTGAGGTGGGTATTGTTGCGAGTCGTAGTACGGAGTCTGTGAGAAACATACTGAAGCTAGGGGTAGTAGCACAGGGAGGATTTCTACTCGAGCTACATCCAAAGCTTAATCCAATTGAAACAGCTGTTGATGGTATCTACATCTGTGGTGCCGTAGCCGGTCCAAAGGATATACCTGAAACCGTAGCCCAGGCTAGTGCAGCTGCAAGTAAGGTAGTATCACTACTTTCAAGAGGCTACATAGAAACACAGCCGTATACCGCAAGGGTGAATAGTGAGTTGTGCAGTGGTTGTAGAATCTGTGTTACTGCATGTGAATATGGTGCTATAAGGATTGTTGAAAAGGGTGGAAGAAGTGTGGCTTCCGTAGATGAAGCTCTGTGTAAGGGATGTGGTGCATGTGTAGGTTCGTGTCCAAGTAGAGCTATAGAGATTCCGAATCTGGGACTGGATCAGATAGAGGCAATGATAGCTGAGATTGTAAGGTGATACCCGTGTCCTTGGAGCCAAGGGTTATAGCCTTTACATGCACATACTGTGCATATGCAGCAGCTGAAACGGCTGGTGTTAGTAAGCTACAATACCCTCCACACATCTACATCATTAGATTGCCGTGTAGCGGTATGTTTAGAAGCTACTATGTATTCAAAGCTCTCTACAATGGTTTCGATTCAGTGCTATGGGGTGGTTGCCATCCACCCTACGACTGCCATTTTATAAATGGTAACTACAAAGCTAGGGTAAGAGCCGCTCTACTGAAGTCCTATCTAAACCAGCTTGGATTTGAGGATGATAGATTTAGGCTTGAGTGGATTGCTGCTGGTGAAGCTGATAGATTTGCCTCAATTGCTAAAGAGATTGTTAAAAAAGCTACATCATTACCAAGGCTGAGGTTTCTCGATAATAGTGAGGTGGTTAGCGAATGGTTATAAACATCGGTATTGTTAGTCTAGCATATTGTGCTGGTTGCGAGGTAGCTCTAGCTTCTATGGAGAGGTTCTGTAATCTCATAGCAGATGGTGTAGTAAGGATTGCCTACTCAACACTTCTAGTAGATAGTGAGAAGCTGGAGAATGTAGATGTGCTATTCGTAACAGGATCCATCCGAACTGGAGAGGATATCATAGCTGTTAAAGAGGCTAGTAGGAAAGCTTCAAAGATCGTTGCCTTTGGTAGCTGTACATGCTTTGGAGGCATACCTGGGCTGGGTAACATGATTAGAAGGGAGGAGATTGTTGGAGGAGTTTTCGGTTCTGTACAGCCCTCTGAATCAGGCTTACTACCAAAGCTAGCTAAATTTGTAATACCACTGCAATCTGTTGTAGATGTTAACTACATGGTTCCCGGATGTCCACCACCTGAACCGGTAATAGAAGCTCTACTAGAGTCGTTAGTACATGGAAGGGAATTCACACTGCCTAGTGTTAGCATATGTAATGAGTGTCCACTTAATAGAGATGATAAGAAGCCTGTGAAGGAACCTAGGAGAAGACTTCTAGCACTAAATGATGTAGATGTAGATACATGTTTTCTAAAGCAGGGGGTTCTATGCATGGGTCCAGCGACACTAGCGGGGTGTAGAGCTCTGTGTCCCAGTAGAGGTGCTCCCTGTATAGGGTGTATGGGTCCTCTACCAAACTCCAGAGACCAAGCAGCTGATATGATTGACGCTCTAAGTGGTGTATTCTACATGATAGAACCTCTGGAGAGAATTCTCGAAGCTGTGCTAGATCCTGTAGGCCTTTTATCAATGTTTACACTACCGTACTCAACAATCCCATACCACAGAAGGGTTGGTGTAGAGGAGGTTAAGAGAGATGCTGATTGAAATTAAACCCGTAACACGTATAGAGGGACACCTACATGCATACATAGAGATTGGAAGGGATGATGTAAGGGTACAGCTTAGGGCAGGAGGCTTTAGAGGTTTTGAGAGGATCCTTATTGGGAGACCCATTGAGGAGGCACCTCATATAGCTCCACGTATCTGTGGGGTATGCCCTGTTGCACATCATCTTGCCTCAGCTAAAGCGGTCGATGCCCTCCTGGGTGTAGATATTCCTAGAGCAGCAAGGATTGTAAGAGAGATTATGGGGCTTGGTGGTGTAGCTCAGAGCCATCTGCTACACCTAGGCTTTCTAATATATCCAGATATAGAGTACGGTAGAGGTAGCGATGCATATAGTGCACCGCTGTTCAAAAAGCTTGTCACACTGCGTAGAAGGGCTGTGCGGATAGTTGATGTTAGTGGGGGAAGGCATGTACATCCATTTAATGCTGTTCCAGGTGGTGTGCTAAAGCTTTTCTCAAGGGAGGATATCGAGGTGCTGAAGACTGAGGTAGAATATGGATTGAAGCTTCTAGGCGAAGTGTATGGAGATATAGTTGAGAGGGTGGAGAAGTTTATAGAGGACAATGCTGATGCAATGCCATGTAGAGGAGTACCTATGGCGGCACTAGCTGGTAATGGTAAGGGTATAGAGATGTATGATGGTGTAGTAAAGGTTGTGATGGATAACACCAATCTACTGTTCCGACCCAATGAATACATGAAATATGTGGTTGAGGAATCCATAGACTACAGCTACTCTAAGAGGGTGTACATAGATGTAGATGGTGTTAGAAAGATATTTAGGGTGGGGCCCCTTCCAAGACTCCTTACATCACAGGAAATGCCGTACGATGCTAGTAGGAAGTTCTATAGAGATTTCGAATTGTTGAATAGCAGATGGCCTCTACATCCACTTGTGTACAATTTAGCGAGAATTGTCGAAATAGCTTACTGTTTCGAAAGGATTGCAGAGCTATTAAATGAGCTACAAAATGTGCAAGCTCTACCGAGGACAAAGGTAGAGCTGAAGGAAGGGGAGGGTATAGGTATTGTTGAAGCGCCGAGAGGGCTACTCATACACCACTATAAATGTAATGGAAATGGTGTGATAACTTATGCAAACATCATTACTCCTACAACAGTGAATATACCGGTAATGGAGTACGATATTAGAGAGATGGTGAAGCTACTCATAGATAGGCATGTAGACGATGCTGAAAATATAAAGAGGAGGATTCTGTATCTAGTAAGGAGCTACGATCCCTGCGTGTCGTGTGCCACCCATACCATACATATCGCTAAACGGTAGAGTAATTATCGCAGTATACAGTCTTTGAAGCTCTCTGTAGGTGGATTCAATTCAAACCTACAGTATCTCCAGATACTGCTTTATTATCTTCACAGCGCCTCTCATAACCTCTGGTATCCTAGATCCATAGAACCTCAACTTTCTTTTGATTTCTATTGCGATCGCCTCTACCTCTGGTGGCCTACCGAACTCTGCTATAAAGGCACCACCTGCAAAGGGATAGTCTATAGCAACGCTTAGCCCATACCCCCTAAAGTAATCCGCTATCATTTCTACGAGTTTTCTAGATGCTGTTGTGTATCCTCTAGCTGAGATACATATATCTGCCCACTTCCCTACGTTCTTCATCCCATGTATATCTATAATAACCCTTATCCCACCTTCCCCAGTTATTTCCCTTACCCTCCTCCAGAAGGGTGTTGAGAGTGCATAGCGTTTGTTGAGGTTGTAATCCGGTGTGCCCATATTTTCTATTCTATCAATCTTGCTCAGTGTTGGTAAAATACACCACAGCTCTTCTGCAATAGCAATCTTATAGGCTATCTCCCATGTATATACATCCACAGCTGAATGATACGGTGCTACGCTTCTCAATTCATAGTAGTTATATAGAGTTTTAAGATACCCAGACATTCTCAGACACCTCTTTAGAATCCTAACAGCATCCCTATACCCATCAGATCCAAAGCCGTGTAATGCTGTTATCAGTATTGGATACCTCCCTCTAACTTCAATGAAACCCTCGATACTATTCAAGTCCACGATCCCTACCCAGAAACAGTTTTACACCTCCTACAGCATCACAGAGGTATAGATGTGGAAAACCTAAAAACTTTAAATTAATCCATAGAGTACATCCAATTCATGGTGGATACCACCCTTTCCATAGCTATACTTAGAGGAGATCCGGAAACCAATCTATAGCCAGCGATACACTATGCAAATACTTTATAAACTGTATGAATCCATAGAGAGAGAGGTGGCCTTGCGTGGCAAAGATTAAAATATTGCCTATAGATGCTCTAACTATTGTTGATATGCAGAATGATTTTATGCCAGGCGGTGCTCTTCCGGTTCCCAATGCTCTAACCATTATACCAGCTATAAACAGATACATCGAGGTGTTTAAAAGAGCAAAAGCGGTAATTGTTGCAACAAGGGATTGGCATCCACCAAACCACATTTCATTTAATACAAGGGGTGGTCCATGGCCACCACATTGTATTCAAAACACATGGGGAGCGCAATTCCATCCGGATATAGGGCTTCCGAGGGATTCTATAGTAATTTCAAAGGCTTTTAGAGAGGATAGGGAAGCATATAGTGGATTTAAGGAAACGGAACTAGATGAAATACTGAAGTCAAGGGGTGTGAAAAGACTTTTCATAGCTGGAGTAGCAACGGAGTACTGCGTTAAGGCAACCGCTGAAGATGGTGTTAGGCTGGGTTACCAAGTATTTCTGTTGTCAGATGCTATAAAGGGGATAGATAGACCAGAGGGTTCGGAAGCAAAGGCGATCGAGGAGCTGTTGGATAAGGGGGTAGTAGTTATATCAATTGAAGATATATACACCAAGTAGCCGGTGATAAAGCTCTTAGAGGATTAGGTAGGGTATCTCTACATCCTCTCTGAGGATATCCCTGTTAGCCCATAGCTACAATGGATGTATAGAAGAAGTGTAAGACTGGGTCAGATTTTTATGTGGGATACACTATTGTTATAATGGTATTGATGTGTTGTAGAATGATTATAGCTATCGATGTGGGTACTTCAAGTACAAAAGTAGGTTTAGTTGATGAACGGGGTAGGATAGTCGAGAGCTACATCTATAGCATACCTCTATCTACATCCACAGATCTTGCAGCGGAACATAGGCTTGAAGCTATATGGAGTGCTATATGGGAGAGCATAGCTACGGTATCGAGGCTCTATAGAAATAGGATTGAAGCTGTATCGCTTAGCACATATCTACACGGACTAGGGATTCTAGATAGAGGCTACAATACTGTAGTAGACATCATGACACATCTGGATCGAAGGTGCTATGCTGAGCAGAAATTTATTGAGGAGTATGGCTATGAGCTTTATAGTAGAACTGGATGCCCACCTATCTTCGTATTTCCACTATGCAAGATTCTATGGCTTAGGAGAACAGAGCTGCTAAAGCCTTTCCACAGACTCACGTTTGTAAAGGACTATATAGTGTATAGGTTATCGAGATACCATGTAGTCGATCTAGGTGTAGCTTCTGGTACAGGTCTCTTCAATATCCACCAACTGAAGTGGGATTCAAAAGCCCTAGAGATAGCTGGTATAGATGAGTCTATGCTACCCGAGCTGCATGAGGGTGCAAGGATCTTTGACTACATTAGCATTGGGGAGCTGGGTCTCGAGAAAGTAGCGCTGATACTTGGCGGCTTCGATGGCGCTCTTCAGAACATTGGCTATGGTGTATATGGCGAGAGAGCTGTTCTGAATCTCGGATCAACAGCTGTGATAAGAATGCTAACCCCAGCCCCTGTTATAGATAGGAATCCGGAGATGCGCTTCTTCACATACTACGCGGCTGATGGTTATAGGGTTGTTGGTGGAGCTTCGAACAATGGTATGATTGCTATTGAGTGGATGAAGAGTCTTACAGGTGTAGATAAACTGATTCTATGTGAAGATGTGGTGTGTAAAGATGGTGTATTTGTACTCCCATTTATAGCTGGTGAGAGATACCCCTTTAGAGATCCAAATCTAACGCTAACGGCTACAGGTCTACGTCTCGAGCATAAACGCGACCACCTCTTTAGAGGTCTCATCGAAGGTATAGGCTTTACCATCAAGTACATACTTACAGCATTAGAGGAAAATGGTGTAGATATAAAGTACCTTCACTGCGGTGGTGGTGGTTGCAACGAACCTACTTTGGTAAGAATTTTTACAGACATTCTCTGCAAACCTATAGCAATGCATAGAGATCCTAGAAATGCTACAGTACTTGGAGCTACAATAGTTGCACTAAAGGCACTGGGATACATAAAGTCATTAGTGGATGCAAAGCTTGAGTCAAGTTCTATTCAATTCTATACACATCCATCTGGTGAGCTGTGTAATGTATATAGCACGTGTTACAGAGTATTCATATCGCTGGTTAAGACAATGCAGAAATTTCAAGGTGGTGCAAGGTGAATATAGCAACAATTGATCTAGGTACAACAAATATTAAAATCTCTATAGTTAGTATAGATGAGAAGGAGCTTAGTATACAAATTCTAGACTCTATCAGCAGAAAGCTATCGGCATACACTCCAGCACCCAAGGTACACGAGCATAACCCACATGAAATTAGAAAAAGTGTTTCAGAACTTCTACAATATCTATCCCATAAACATCGTATAGATGCCGTGGTTCTATCTACATATCTATTTGCTACAGTTATAGTGGATAGAACACTGAAGCCACTAACAAATATTGTGACATGGCTTGATGAAAGAGCGTGTAGATATGTAAAGCTTATAGAGGATAGAGCTTCCGAACTCTATCAGAGAACGGGATGTCCACCCATCCACATATACACACTATCCAAAATACTTTGGCTAAAACATGAAAAACCTGAACTGCTACACAATAATCTAATCCTAGATTCGAAATCGCTACTTACAGGCTGGCTACTAGGGTATCCAGTAACAGATCTGTCCACAGCTTCAGGTACATATCAAATGCTGAATATAGCTAAACTCAACTGGGATCCCCTAGCACTTGAGATTGCTGGTATTGATGAAAATCAGCTTCCTGAACTTCGAGAAGCATACTTCACAGATACTATTAATGGAGAAGTATCGCGTGAAATTGGATTAGAGCCTAGAACACCGCTAATCCTTGGATTATTCGATGGTGGTTCGATGGTCTATGGACTTAGCAGGGGTAGAAGGGATACAGCTGTTGTAAACCTTGGAACTAGTGCAATGCTTAGAACAGTTATAGATAGACCTGTAATAGATGCATCGCCAAACATGGTATTCCAGACATACTATATGATGGATAAGCTATGGCTGAGTGGAGGAGCTATAAATAATGCTGGTATTGTGGTAGAGTATCTTTTGAAGCTTCTAAACCTTGATTTTAGTGTACTGCGAGATGTTTTAGGCTTAGATCCTCCAGACCCCGGACAGACACCCATTACAATCCCACTTCTATATCCAGAAAGGTTACCGAGACTACCACAGGGTACGAGACTTTCAATATATAGGATAACCTCCAGCACAACCTATGAACACATTCTATGGGGAGTGGTCGATGGTATTCTAATGCTTCTCAAGCTAATAGATGAAAGTCTTCACATAAATGGTGTAGGCTATAGGGAGATGATGGTCGGCGGAGGTCTTTCGCAATACATGGGAATCCTCAAAGCAATGTCATCTCTATTCAATAAGAGATTAGGAGTTGTAAGAGGTGTTGAAGCATCTCACCTAGGTCAAATACTGCTATCTCTAAGGGTTCTCGGTGGTAGTGAGCTGGAGCGTAGCTTTATTACAGTGATAGAGAGTAGTATAGAGTATTTTGAACCATCTAGAACACTCTACGATCTCTACTCCAAGAAGTTCACCGAGTTCAAAAATATCCTAACCCTCCATATGCAACTGTATACGGACTTACAGCTACAATAATCTTTAATACCCCTAATACGCACCTTTGCAATACCGTTCGCATCACAGCTCGAATTGTGTTCTAGAATAGCTTTAACAGAATCCTATATCTTTAAGCAATAGCACACCTTCAACAATATTTCAATCACCCTATTTTAAGCTCCTAGATGGAATGTTAGTGTCACTAAATCACAATGATCTCATATTCTGATACCTCTGTATTTCTCTGTATCTATTAGTAGATTCTGGAAGCTAGAATAATCGACAAAGAAACTCACAAGAGGGCTAAAAAAACTGTATAATGATATACACGGTTATACATTTCTTTGCATAGTTAGGTATTTTAAGTTAGTGTAGAGAAGTATTGCTGTAGGTTTTAGGTTATGAGAATAGTGATAGTTTCTGATGTTCATGGGAATACAGAGGCTCTTAGGGCTGTGCTAGATTCTGCTGAAAGATGGGATGGTGTGTGGTTTTTAGGAGATTTTGTTGACTATGGTCCTGAACCCCATATTGTGATTGATATTGTTAGGAGTTTAAAGCCCGATGTTATAGTTATGGGAAATCATGATAGTGCTGTTGCCTTTGATATGGACTGTAGATGCGGTCCTGAGATTCACGAGCTTAGCGAATATACGAGGAAGAATATCTCTCTAAGGCTTTTATCAAGGGAACAGATAGAATGGCTTAAGATGCTACCAAAATTTGTGGAGAGGGATATAGAGGGTAGGAAGCTATATATTGTGCATGGAAGTCCTAGAAACCCACTCTATGGCTATATGAAGCCAGATCTTCCACTCAGTGAGCTAAGGCTTTCCCTAACACCATCTATGGTTACACTAAGACCGAGCATAATCAGGGTAGATACAGTTATCGCCGGCCATACACACATACCAATGGATATCGCAATAGATGGTGTAAGGATTGTAAACCCTGGAAGCTGTGGACAGCCTAGAGATGGTGATTTTAGAGCCTCCTATGCAATCTACAATACAGAGACAAATACCTTTGAAATCCATAGGGTGGAGTACAATATCGAAAGAGTTATTGAGAAACTTAGGGAACTTAAACTAGATGAAAGATACGTTAGGTGGCTTACCACAATACTCAAAACCGGAAGGGTACAACCACCATAGATACAGACCTCTTCCAGCTCCTATGAGACTGTTTCCTCCTAGTATTTAAGGAAATATTTATGTATACAAAGAGTGGGTTGTAGGAAACGCCTTTTACCAGCTATCATATAGGTGTGGCCCTGCTGGTAGGATACTTTCTATATAGAAGGGTGAACCTAGCTACACTAGTACTGTCTTCAGTCCTTGTTGATATTGAGCCTCTTATCGTCTCTATTATCAGTCGTGGTTATAGGCTACACGGCTATACACATACTATCCTCTCTTCCATTATTTTTGGGATGCTGATTGGCTATATCCTCTACCTACTAAGGAGATATCTACATACCACTCTAACTACCCTATCTCTCACTGAGAATTCTGGTAGTCTAAGAACCTATATCCTTGGAGGGGTCGTCGGATGGCTTCTCCATGTATTGATGGATTCGCCAATCTACTATGATATAAGACCCTTCGAGCCCATTTCTGTCAATCCACTCTTTGTACCACAGTATATTGAAGTGGTAATGGCGGTGTATGAACTGGCTTTCTATGTAGGTTCGATATTCTATCTACACCTTCTCTATAGACATCTAGCCACGGTAACTACGAGGAATGCAGGAATGGTGTTGATAGGGTTTGTGGGTATAGGGCTTGGATTTATATCTATACCAATAGGCATGCTAATACCAGGTTTCTGGTCCCTAGTTCTAATCCTTATAGCTCTTTACATCATCTATATGGGTCTAGTACGGCTGGTATCCAGGTATAGTATGAGATTAAGACTGGTATTCATTACATCGCTAATCTCCCTAGCATTATGTTATGTACTGTTTGAGTACATGTTGGGGAACATAGATTTTAGAATACTTTCCCAGATTGGGCTTGGGATATATGAAGTACACACCATGATTATAGCGTCCTGCATAGCCCTCTTAGCCACTGTAGTGCTTTTCCATCCCATACTATGCTGCATCGCTAGAATCAGCAAGGATAGATCTTTGCAACTACTCCTCATAGCATTTATAGTGGGTCTAGTGACCATACCACTATTCGTTGGAATACCCATAACCATATTGACTTATCTGGGGCTGATCCTAAAATCGCCTAAGCTCTTAGAAGCTCTATCCACAATAGAGCGAGAGGTGCTTAGCACCCATGCGGACCTATGCTAGTAAATACTATACATTGCTTCTACTTCTTCCCATACATCAAAGAGACCCAGATACTTGGAGGTAGGATGCTGTAGAGGAAATACTTATAAGCTTTTGAAACTCTAAATAGAATGAAGGATATATCTCGGTGGTTTAGATGAGTGGAGAGCAGTTTGTTGAGCTATTTAAGGAGCTGGTTGATATGGAGAGGAAACATGCGGAGAGACTCAAGAATTTAGCTGATAGAATTGGCCATCCGGTGTTAAAGGTGCTGCTACTTGGTATTGCTGATGATAGTGAAAAGCATGCACTGTTCTACCAGGCTATGGTAGAGCTTTCCACTAGGTATCAGCCAGCCATTTCACAGGAGGAGTTTAGGATGCTAGGTGAAGAGATTATAAGGCATATCGAAACTGAGGCTAGGATGATGGAGGTGACAAAAGAGCTCCTCAACAGATTCAGCGACCCTAGGCTAAAGCTACTGCTAGCTGCTGTACACGATGATGAGGTTAAGCACCATAGAGTTCTGGTCAGCATTAGGGATAACGTCGGTGGCGAATATGTTGTTGGTGAAGAGGATATGTGGAACGCTATATGGAGGGATAGCCCGTGGCACGGAACTCCGGGAGGGTAGTAGAATTTTTAATCTAAATACTTCTACATACGGCCGATAAGCCTTCTATTCTTTTTAGAACACCACTTGCAATCCACGAGTATTCATCCAGGATTGCGAAACCTCTAATCCTATCTAAATTATCTCTGACCTCTCTACATAGCTCCTCCATATGAATCTTCCTAGAATTTTCATCTACAGGCTTTTCCACCTGAAGCTTTGGACCACCTTCCATAAATCCCTCTGGATAGTACCAATCCTTAAACCAAGTAAATCCTCTTTGGAGAAGCATATAGCCAAGCCTTGTCAGAGGTGGTGGGATGCCCAGCTCGAGAGCCCTCCTCGTTTCATCATCATACATATAGTCGATAAATAGTCTCTCACCACCCTCTAGAAACCTCGACAGACACTCTATCAACCTCTCCTCATAGACACTCCCAATAAACCTAAAGATACCGCTGTTGAAGGTAAGCTCTCTACTAATTGAGAATACCTCTACCCACCTCCTATAGTATGGAGGCCTGCCGTAGAACACCTTCATAACCAGTAGCCTTTTCTGCACATTTTCGGATGCCAGTAAGATTTCCATATTCTTCTCTTCTGGAAATCTACCACTTTTCACGGTAAACTCTACCTGAAGGTCTGCTAAATCTTTGAATATCTCTCTACACGGTATGGACAATGCTAGACACGCTCAACCTCTACAATAAACTCCTTGAATATTTCCTCGAACCTCTTACTATCCACCACAGGACTTCCATCAGCCTTTGCTATCCTTGACTTTGCAGGGCTTATCCCAGGATACATCTTTAGCCTCTGCGAAAATCTCTCCTCGAGCGTTAAATTCGTGCGATCCTCGTAGAATACACCTATAGGTATTCTATCACCCCATTCAAAGCTTCTCTCAATAGCCCTCAACAGCTTTACATTTCTCTCTTCAGATTTCTCTACAATAGGGTTCCAGGTATCTCCGTCTTCTAATCTATACACCCTCTTCCTATAGTAGTCGGCAGTAAAGATATCGTTGAATGTTATGCAAGGCTGTAGAACATCTATAAAGGCCGCACCTCTATGGGCTACAGCCCTCTTTACCAGATTCTTCAAATGCTCGCCTTCAAATGCATATCCCCTTGCAACAAATGTGTAGCCAGCCGAAAGTGCTAGTGCTACTGGGTTTAGAGCCTGCTGAATGTTGGGCTTTGCAAGAGCCTTCGTCTTAATGTTTAGTGGTAGGGTTGGGGATGCCTGGCCCTTTGTAAGACCGTACACACCATTGTTGTGCAGAATAACCACTAGATCAAGGTTTCTTCTACCAAGTGCAACAAAGTGTCCTGCACCAATCCCAAGAAGATCCCCATCACCACCATGAACAACCACTGTAAGCTCTGGATTTGCAAGCTTTATTCCCATAGCAAATGGTATAGCCCTTCCATGAAGGGTGTGGACACCATTAACATTTATAAAGTGGGCTATCTTACCTGAACACCCAATCCCAGATACCACAACAGTTTTAGATGGATCTAGACCGAGCTCCTCAAATGCTCTTGTAACAGCTGTTAGTATACCGAAGTTTCCACAGCCAGGGCACCAGTCAACCCAGAGTCCAGTTCTATACGATCTATGCTCCATGTGTGAGCACCACATGCTCCACATCTGATGTCAGGATTCTGGAGAGGGCATCATCAAGCTCGTTAAGCGTTATAGGTCTGCCCGTAAATTTTGCAATCCTCTTTTCAATTCTAATACCAGTTGCTATGGGTACAAGATCTGCTATCTGGATAGAGTAGCTATGTTCAATAGCTATAACCCTGTCTCTGGGAACCCTAGTTAGAATCTCTACAACTTCCCTGCTTGGGAACGGCCATAGAAGTCTGAGGTTTACATAGGATCCTTTAAAGCCCCTTCTATACAGAGACTCTATAGCATCTAGGGCAACACCCTTTACAGAGCCCCATCCAATGAGTATATAGTCGGGGGTGTAGTCTCCATATACAGTGAGTTTTCTATCCCTAGGAATCTCGCTGGCTATAAGCTCCAGCTTTCTAACCCTCTTTGAGTACATAGCTACCCTATTTACAGAATCCTCAGCTATATGACCATACTCATCATGTTCATCGCCAGTATACCACATAACAGTATCCTCCACACCTAGAAAGGCTCTTGGAGAAACCGTGCTACCTAGATCAAACCTCTTATACCCAATACCACCGCTGGAGATCGGACCACGGGCTATTCTAACCGTATCTAGATCTAGAGGTGGTATGGTTCTAGTTGAATTGGCTAGAAACTTATCAAGAAGGTGTATAACAGGAACCTGAAAGCGTTCAGCTATGTTAAAAGCCTCAATAGCGTCGTAGAATGCCTCTATATGATCGCCAGAGGTGATAACCACTCTAGCAAACTCTCCATGGCCAGCAAAGATAGCGTTGAATAAATCGCTCTGACTACCCCTTGTTGGCTGCCCCGTACTTGGGCCACCTCTCTGATAGTATGTCACTACAATGGGTACCTCGTTTGCACCTGCCCACGATAGCCCCTCAACCATGAGGTCGAACCCAGGTCCACTTGTAGCCGTGGCACTTCTAGTCCCTGTTAGAGCTGCTCCTATAGCTGAGCATATAGCCGAAATCTCATCCTCTGTCTGCATAACAACTATAGGTCCTATATCCTCTTCCCCAGCACGGATGTACTCATACCTCTCTATAGTGAAGCTCTCATCTGCAGCAGGTGTTATTGGATAATAGCTCTGGTACCTCAAACCAGCAACTATCTTACCCATAGCAACTACATCGTTACCTGTTGCAACCATCAGCTTCCTGAAGCTTAGCACAGGCTTTTCAAGTGCTACTGCGCCTCTAAAGCCCTGCATAACATCTCCAACAAGTTTAAAGAGCTCTAGATTTTGTCCAACAAGCTCTCTCCTACCACTAAACTGTATTGAGAAAGAGTATTCGATGGCCTTTGCATCAAGCCCTAGAAGAGTAGCTATTGCCGATACCATAATGCCACTTACATATCTAGATAGCAGACGCGGCTCGATCCTATATCTATCCATCAGTTTCCGCAGGAGATCTGCAAAGTTTAAACCTATAGCTTTAACACCTCTATCCCTCTCTAAAAATCTTAGAACGGAATCTACAGTGGTTTCTATACCTATACCTCTAAGCCTCTCCAGAATTCTATCCCGAGTGATATCCTCAATACTTGGAATCTCCTCAAGCTTCTTTAACAACGTATTGGTATCATAGAGTATATATCCACCACCAGCAATATCATCGATATGTGTAAAGATGGTCTCTGCATCCATAGATGCTATAACCTCTACAGGGTACCTTAGGGATCTAGGGATAGTCTTTGCGGATATGTGTATATGTATGTAGCTGTGTCTTCCGGTTATGTTTGAAAAGTACTCTCTATCGGCTACAACTCCAAATCCACGGTAAGCAAGAGCTCTTGTGAGTACCATCATGGACGTTTCTACTCCAGCACCCTGGGGACCACCAATGATAACTCCGATCTCTTCCCTGGCCATGAAGAAGCCCTCTAATCTCCTGCATGAGCTTCCTCGGCTATAGCTTCATCGAGTACAATCCCTGGTGCAACTAGATGTTGCTTTACATGTTCCTCTAGCTCCCTCTCATCATATATAGCTTTTCTACAGTTTACACAGTAGAGCCAGCCCTGTAGCTTAAGAATACGCCTCAGCTCCTCAATAGATGTGGATTTAAAGGAGCCACAGATAGCCGGCCTTTCCTGCACAGCAGCACTCTGTTTAACCATACAGTAGCCTATGTAGGGAAAGTATATGTGTGGTTTAAAAAATACACACCTTGAACATAACTCACTTTCTACAGAATCCATCTAATCAATCCTCTCAATCTTTATAGCGCTAACAGGACAAACATCAGCACCAGCCTTGGCACACCCATACAGTTCCTCAGGAATTTCACCAATAGATATATTATCATCGGTTTTAACACTGTACCTCTCAACAACTCTATTCTTAAAATTATCAGATCCAAGCTCATAGATCTCAGGACAGGCAGCTGGAGCAGCTCCACATGATATACAGGTAGCTCTATCAACTATTATCCTATATCTAGCCAAACCTACCACCATATAGACTATATTTAAGTATAGTATAAAAATCTTTTCACTGTAACATTTCGAGAACGCTCTGCAATATATTTCCAATGCTAATCTACTAAGTTAGTATATAGCTAGGGAGTATAAATGCGGACCCTAAATCGCAATTCATCCATACATCTACTATGTATTGCCAGTTTAGTGTAGGACGAAGTTTAGCTCAAGGTGTATTCCAATGGTATATCACTGTTGTGTAGAGCATATCAAAGATTTTTCAGAGATTCTAGCTTTAGAGGTAGAAAAAGTTATTGTATTAATTGGATGTATCTTCTGATGCATACCAACCTTGGATGATATAGTATTGAAATATTGAAAATGTATAGAGGTAAAAATGTTTGTGTTTAGCCTTTCTTTTCTAGCTCTTCAAGTCTCTTTAGCCCTTCTTTTGATAGCAGATTTCTAAATATCGTCTCATGTTCAGCTTCATCTCTTATTATATCTTCGACAATTTCTTCTGTTGCTGGATCCTTTCCATGTGTATATAGGAACAGCTCTCTATAGTGGACAAGGGCACACCTCTCAGCTAGTATACCAGCGATTAGGAAGCCATCTACATCGTGGGGATCTTCAGGTAGCTCTGTTTGTCTGCATTTCGATAGTTGCCAGAGGTCTCTAAAGTCTGGTGGATCAACATCAAAGTCCTGCAGTCTATCTGCCAACTTCTTTGCATGGTCGTTTAGCTCGTCCTCTGCTATCTTCCTAAATACATCCTCCAACTCTGTAGAGATGTTACCTTTAACAGCATATGCACTTACATAGTACTGGTACCAGGCGAGTATCTCATCAGCAAATGCTGAGAGTAACATGTTGACGAGAGTAGCAGAATCTATTCCTCTGACCTCCTCCCTCACTGGAAATTTTTCAGGTAGATACCTATATTTCTTTGGCTCAGCCATATCTATCCCCACTTACCCTTCTTCATATGGGATTCGAGCTCAGCCATAATCTTCTGAATAGTTGTAAGGGCAAACTCCTTCTCCTCATTAGCTATCTTAACACATGGCGGATCTAGATTGTCCTGTGCAATCTCTTCAGCAACTGTTAAAAGCTCTCTTAGGAGTGTGAGAGCTCTCATATGGAGATAGTTAGACCTCCTAGATCTTGTAACAAGTCCAGCCTCCTGCTCACTCAACTGCCTAAACTGTTCTTTAGGAGCACCACACTTAGGGCATCTATCTGGAGGCTGAGGTCCCTCAAATACAAAGTTGCACACTTGACACTTCCAGAGAGCCAACGGTTAACACACCTCAGCTAGAAATATACTGGTCTTCCAACTATATAAAGCTTGCTAACGTAACAAGGCTGTGGATTCTAACTAGAAATGAGGGGAAAACTATCCAGGCCAACGAAAGATATAGCCCACCATCTCTATCCATGAGCCTAGAATATGGATGTGGCCAGCTGCTTCTAGCAGATATTGATAGATCCATGTCGTCTCCAATAATCCTCTTTAAATATTTTTAGTCGTTTTAAATCTCTGTATTTAGAAACCTTAGGTGTATCCAGAACTTCTTCAATAACATACCTCAATAGCTTCCCTAAACCCCTCCCCAGTTAAAATACCAAACCTATGAGCTATAACATTCATGACCCTACCAAGGTTCCCGAGCTTTTCCTCAACCCTTAAAACCCTCTCATCAAGTTCGATTACTCTCTCCTCTAGTGCTGTAATCCTCTCCAGAACCTCTTTATATCCGAGTAGACCCATTAAAGCATATCTGAATTCTCTATCAACTTCAAGCATCTTTAGAATTCTCTCCTTCTCTTCAATACTTAACATACCGGTACATCCAATTCTATACTTACTTATGTTTTCACTCTTTTGTCTGCCTCCCCCTAGAAACACGGTAAGGGTATGAAGCTTATAAAAATTCATTCCTACGGTAGGGATGTATTTTTAATCATAGCTGCTAGGCTGTATCCACCTAGCTTCTCCTAGGAATTCTAAACAAATGTTCTGACCTCTTCCCCTTAAAGGGCAAGATTTTCAGTTATAATGTAGGTATAGGGCTCTGTATCGATAGCATTAACAAGTAGATAATATAATAGTGCAGCTATTAGTGCAGTACATAGTCAAAACCTTACAATCAGCATACCATCTAATCGAGAATGGCAGTGTTGAGCATGTCAGATACAGATTTCACCATACTGTAGAATCCTTGCTAACTATTTTCAACTCTTTCAAAATTTTTATAGTGGCGGAACCATGCTTAGTGTAGATGTTGTTAAGAGTGCTTGATAGCTCTGTATGTAGCGATACTAAATTTAAATCCTAGAAACCCTCTAGTACATAGGTGTTCCATAGTGTTTAGAGAGGAGTGGCTTGGGAATTTCAGGTTTATTGAGTATAGGGATTGGAGTCTAGAGAAACCCTCATCAATGCTCGTTGCCCTTCCCGATACGGGACTTGTAGGTGTCATCGGCGCATCTTACCTTATATCCAAGCTTGGTCTCGAAGAGATTGGTGGCATCGACTCTCCTCTCCTACCTCCCATAGCGATAGTCTCTAAGGGTCTTCTAAGACCTCCAATAAGAATCTTTGCATCTAATAGATTGGCAATTGTATATACGGAGGTTTCCCTAGCTGTTGATGCTCTAAGCAACCTTACAGCTACTCTAATAGACTATGCTAGGCTAAGAGGTGTAGATAGCATTGTTGGACTTACAGGAATACCAAAACCAAACAGACTAGATGTTACAGAGCTTACAACATACTATGTATCCTCCATTGGAAAGAATGATGCTGCTGAGAAGTGCGGTGCTAAGATGCTGGAAAGCGGTGTTATTATAGGACCTTTTGCAGTTCTCATGAAGGACGCTATCCGTAAGAGACTACCCTCAACACTCTTCCTAACAGAATCGTTTATGGAGTTTCCAGATCCCGAAGCTTCCGCATCTGGTCTTAAGATCATCTCCAGATTTCTAGGTATTGAAATAGATGTTGGTGGCCTCTTAGAGCAGGCTGAGATGATACGGTTTAGAGCTAGAGATGTAATGAGAAGTGCTACCAGTAATCTATCAAAGATTGGCAAGGAGCTTGAATACGGTATACCTCTACATACATAGGGGAATCTATATGGAGGATGAGTTCAGTAGATTGTTTGATAGGATTGAGAAAAGGTTGAGGAGAATCGAAGATCAGCTACTAAGAGATATAGAGGAGACTCTGAAGAGAGCTCTCGAAATCCCAGCAAGGAGGGTACCGATCTACGGAGAATCTATAGAGCCTCTCTACACAGTTAGAGATTTTGGAGACAGAATTGTGATATACGTAGATCTCCCCGGCTCATCAGAGGGTACCATAGATGTAAAGTTTGAGGATAGAAAAACCTATGTAACGGCAAAACTTAGAGAGGCTATAGAACTTGGAAAGATATTTGGAAGATATCGTGATATAGAGGTTCGTGAGTATAGTTTAGTTATAGATCTACCATTTGAGCCAAGGCCTGAGAAGACCAAGGTGAGGAGTAGAAAAGGAGTCATAGAGATAACTCTATATAGATAGAATGCAGATAGCATGTTTATGGTTTCAAAAATCTCCTTAGAACTATTTGCAGATGTCACCAACTTTTATAAATTAATCCTATATTATTAGATGTTTCATCTTCTAAGACTTGTTGCTATTAATAGAGATCTGAAAATATTTGAATCAGTTGATAGGATTATAGACCGACTTGAATAGAGCTGTAGAGCATTCCTACGGCTCGCCTTATTTGAAATGGGGATCCTAACCTACCTCTCTATCCTACTCTAAGTATGGTATTTGCAAAGCTTGCAAATTCATTTAGTGCTATGTGTGCTACAAAACCTGCTGAGAGATCTGGTTTAAAGTCTCTAAAAACATTCTCTCTATAGCTGTATGCAACAACTCTACCTACAAACAGTAGGTGATCTCCATATTCATGTTCACCGATAACCTCACACTCTAAGTTCGCTAAAGCCTCTTTGATAATTGGTGTTCCAATCCTCTGCCCCATTTCGAGGTTTATATTCATCTTTCTAAGCTTCTGGGGACCATGTTCACTTCCAGCTATCCAAACATCTTTTAGCATCTCTATGCTGGGTACACTAATTACAAATTCTCTATATTTCTTAACTAATTTGAAGGTATATCTAGAGGGAGCTATAGCTACGGCTACAATAAAGGGTCTAGCAGAAACTGCTGTAACCCAGTCAGCAGCCATAACATCTACTTCCTCGCCCAACCTACCTGAGACCACCAAATATGTTCTCATTGGATAGAGTAGCCTATGCATCACGTTATCTACACCAAATCCAGTATAATTGCAATAGAAAGAAGTGTTTTTCTGTAAAATAAACCTATCTACAGCATCAAAGTACATGATGGTCCTAGAGAAGTAAATAGTGCATCTGTAGAGTGTAGAAACAATAGGATTTACTCTGACGATTCTCTACATTCTATTCAACACCTAGAACTAGAAATAGTATATGCATCTTCTTTTCTAGCTTCTGCAGCGTTAATGAGATCACATCGAAAGCTTTCACCTTGGAGAACCACTCCTGAGAATCTAACTCCATCACTCAGCCTCACACCTTTGGATTTTTCTCAAACTACAACTGTGCCTATCTATGCATAGGTAGCCTGTTTTATAGCTTCTACTATTCTGCTAGTGGTGTGGAGCCTTTCATTATAGTGTAGCTCTATCTCAATGCTTTAGCTCTCTAGCGATGTACGGCTACCATTTCCTGCTCTTGCTGTATTTCATTATCTATATTTTCTAGAAGGTCTTTGTATAGAACGTATTCGCTATCCACAACTTTGAATCCCATTGATATGAGGGTTCTCAGTAGCGATGATTTTGTTGAATCAACAGGTATCGCTATTATTTTATCTGATTGTTGAACGAGCCTCATCTTTATAGCATTTATAGCCATTTTTAGCGATTCTGTTGGTTTGTAGAATGACAGTGCGAGCCTCTCAACAACGATTCTGTTCTGGTTTATAGATATTCTGGCCACACCTACCAATCTCCTTCCTCTGTATACAGTTATTGCTATGGCTTCCTCGGTACTTGCTCTATAGATAGCATCATCGACATCCCATGTATAGTTGCTCCATATAGCTGTATCTAGAAGTCTAACCTTTGGAAACACACTTCTCTTAATACTATCAATTTTAACTGCTACACTATCTAGCCTATCCATAGAGCTATCTATATCCCCTGAAGAGGCTTCGAGAATAAGAACTATATTCGATATTCTGTAGCCATTTCTTATGTATATACCGAGGGCTCTACTATTGTGGTTCTTAACCGTTAGATACACTCTTTCAACACCTTCTGTAGCGAGCACCTTTTCGACATAGTTCAGAAGGTGCTGCCCTATACCTCTCCCTCTATACCTAGGATCCACGGCAAAGGCATCTATATATGCTCTGGATCTCTTCTTGTAGACTACTATAAATCCCAGGACGCTTCCATCTCCTATAGCTACATATATCCTAGCTCTCCTACTCCTCCTTCTAACGATACTCTCTATCCAATCCCTGCTCTCAACATCGAGGTAATCTATGCTACTGCTGTATACACTTACTATACCATCAACATCGGAGATTCTAGCTCTCCTAATCGAGATGTCTAGGCTATGATTAGATGAATCATCTTCAGATTCCGAACCATCCATACATTCCACAACTACTTCTCGATACATATTGTATGCAGAGGATTAAAAGCCTTGTGTACTTAACTAGAATCCGCTAGAAAATACAGATGTGTATGGAGTACTCAAAGCAGCTACCTTTCTACAAATAGCAGTTCATAGATGTGCTACTCCATATCATATTCAGTTTCCTGTATGCTTTGCCAACAAATTCCACTATCCAATTCAGGAGCTCATCTATACAGTTTTGCTATTCTCTGTAGTGAGAGTTACATTTACCTCTACAATACCATTGTCTACCAGTATCCAGGCTCTATAGCTACCCGATAACGAATCCACTATAAGCCACGGTATGCTCCACAGCCTCATACCCTTCAAATCGCTTGTACTAGGTTTTGGTGGAGCTGGATGACTATGTATAACAGCTACGATCTCTAATCCTTTCTCCTCAGCATATCTAAATACTCTATATTCGCAGAGGGGTTCCGCGATAAACTCAATCCTAGGATTACCAGCTACGTTAGGACACTCGAAAACCTCTACAACGAGAAACGTATCGTCAATCAATTTACCGACACCAAAAAACACTCTCTCCATATCTGATGAGGTAGCAGCAGTGATGATATTCCTAAGAATAGACCCATTTATAGCTAGCCTTACCAATAGAGCTACCCCTGCAACAATATTCATCAAATGTAAACACTCTTTAATAGCTCTTACCACATCTACTTCCATTCATACGAGGTTCTCCAGCAGCTCCTTCTATAAACTTTTAGCAGCACCATTACAAAATCCGTATCGTCTAACCTATTAAAAGATAGAGGTCTATGAAAATGAATGCAGAGATACCCGTAGATCAAGCTCCACTCATCAGCAGGTAAATCAATGTAGTAGATGATCCAGAGAGGTTCTAGCTAAAAAGATTCTCTTACTATCGTTATTTAGAGAATCCAGTGTAGAGTTTTAATGGATACAAAGACGTTTTCATTCTTGTTATGGAGATGTGTCTCCGCTCTCAAGGCGTTAACTACCGCAGACCATAATGTATTCGTTAAACGTATAGCTGATGATGTGAACACAGATGTAGAATTGCTTCACGATTTTTAATACATAAACATAGCTAGATCTTGCTCTTAATCTGGTTGTAGAGACCTAGAGCAAAAATTACGATGCACAGAGCTATAGCATAGATTTTCTCTAAACCTAGTGTTGCAATACCCTCGTATATCATGATGGCACCTGTTGCTGCAAAGAGAAGGGATAGTAGATAGTTGCTCAAGATGTAGATTATTGTTGCAAAGAGTAGAATTAGGAGTAGGAGTAGAATACCTCTTTCTGGAGCAATAATGCTAGCGGTAATGTATCCAAAGAGTATAGATATAGCAACCCTATAGATTGTGAAACCCAGTACAAACCCTATTGCAGCAGCTATAAACATAAGTATTATCGAAATAGCTACACTACCCCACATTCTAAAGCTGTAGAGCCATGTAACATAGCCTAGGAAGGATGCGAAAGCAATTGATGAAATGAATCTGGAGAGCTGCCTACCCCAAAAGCATATAACTAGACCGAGTATCGTAAGGATGACGTATGCAGGTACATCAACGTATCTCATAATAGGCATAACAATACAGCCCTAAACCTCTCCTAGGCTACAGAAATATATCTCTTACGTTTCACACAATACGGCATCTGCAAAACCTACCATTCAGTAGCTCTACCATATAGCTACATCTAAGATAGTTTATGGGCTACCCAATCTATACTATAAAGGTAATCCCAATACAGTATCTACCAGCTCTACAGAATTTGGAGTAGCCTTAAGATCGGTAGATCTATTCTCCATGGATGTGTATGGCAAGCTTCCTTTTATGGTTGTATACAGCTCTTGTTTCAAGGAGAAATATTTCGTATCCTTCGTCTAGTAGAATGTTGCCGTTTTCAATGGGTAGAGCTATTGATGTTGATATGAATGTTGATATTAGGTGTGCATAGGCGTTTCCATGCCTCCATATGGTAAACGGTACTAGGGTTTCGAGAAGTTGAATCAATCTCTTTTCAAATCCTTTCTCAAGTATTACAATAGCAGGAGTTGCTCCCTCTACTGATATCAACATGCTACCGAACCTTATCCCACTCTCAGCTACTATTCCCTCAATGGTTTTCCTCAGCGGAAATAGCTCCATGGGACCAAAGGTCTGTACATCAATCATCTTTGAAAATACCTTCAAGTGTCAACACCACACTCTTCTCCCCTACAGTTCTAGAGGTGTCTATAAATACAATCCTTTTAAACTGTCCAGTGAAGAGCGAACCGTTGACTACTGGTAGTACCGTGCCCTTTCCAATAACGGCATCGCATAGCCCTACATCAATACATCCAACTCTCTTTAGAAACTCCTCTAGATCAGCTAGTAGCTCAGGTTCGTATTCAATTAGTGTTATGCTACATTTCTTCTCTGGGGTAAATATGTGTGCAAGTCCGTGGGAGAGGCCATGGGATTTCACAACGCTATTAACATAGCTTGTTATATCCATAGCAGTGTAGCCGCTGCTGTCTATCACCATCTTTATAATCTTCACTTCAACCCCTCTACTCATCTTAAACCACAGTATAGCCCTACTATGCCGATCCCTATAAGCATTTCCTAGCTCCACAATTCTAGTACCATAGCTATTTCTACCGTGTGTACAGATATATAGCCCTAGCCCTACTATATTTATACTATCTATAGCCACATAGGTTGTATACGTTGATTGATAGAATCAGAAAGATACTGGTTGCAAATAGAGGAGAGATAGCTGTTAGAATTATAAGAACCTGTAGAAGATTGGGAATAAAGACAGTAACTATATATACATCCATAGATAGCGATGCTATGCATACTAGACTTGCTGATGAAGCCTACTCCCTTGGCTCTAACCCCTACGCCTATCTAGATATAGGTAGAATTGCTGAAATTGTTAAGAGAAGTGGTGCTGATGCCGTCCATCCAGGCTACGGCTTTCTTTCAGAAAATTCTAGATTTGCTAAAGCTGTTGAAGAGGTGGGCTGTATATGGATAGGTCCACCTTGGTACGTTATGAGTAAGCTGGAGTCCAAAACCGAGGTAAAGAAACTGGCCACCAGTATTGGTATACCTGTGATTCCCGGTATTCTAGAGGTATCCTCGATAGAGGATCTTAAGAAATCTGTTGAGAGGATAGGATTTCCAGTACTTCTAAAAGCTGATAGAGGTGGTGGAGGAAGGGGTATGAGGATAGTTAGAAGTGCTGAAGAACTTGAAAAGATTTTCGATATCGCTAGAGAAGAGGTTAAAACAGCCTTTGACTCCGATAAGCTGTATATCGAGAAGTACATTCCTAGGGCAAGGCATATAGAGGTTCAGGTAATTGCAGATAGATATGGTGGTATCGTAGCTCTAGGTGAAAGAGAGTGTAGTATTCAGAGAAGATATCAGAAGGTTATAGAGGAAGCACCATCGCCGGTTGTCAGTATAGAGGATAGGAAGCACATCTACGATCTAGCGATAAGGTTTATGAAAACCGTTGGCTATGTAAATGCTGGTACAGTAGAGTTTGTAAGGGATGAGCACGGAAGGTTCTACCTTATAGAGGTTAATAAGAGGATTCAGGTGGAGCATCCAGTTACAGAAATGGTAACAGGTATCGATCTCATTGAACACCAGATAAAGATTGCAGAGGGTAGGGAGCTTGAGATAAAGGATAGTATATACAGATTCGCTGGGCATGCAATCGAGGCTAGGATATATGCTGAGGATCCGGAGCGTCTAATCCCATCACCGGGAACCATTACATGGATCGAGTTTCCAAATCTGGACGGTGTTAGGATAGACCATGCATTGATGCCGGGTGCTGTAATACCTCCATACTACGATCCAATGATTGCAAAGGTTATAGCACTCGGTTCAACACGTGAGGAAGCTAGGGTAAAGCTTATCGATGCACTAAACAACTTTAGGATAGAGGGTATAAAAACCTCCATACCATTGCTAATAAAGATACTCACCTCCAGGGAATTTATCGAGGGCAATATACATACGGAACTCGTATCGAAGTTAACTAGCAGATAGCATGGTTGATACGGAACTTCTCTAGATATAATGTAGGTATATCTAGAGTCTAGTGAAATCGGTTTTTATTGATTGGTGTTTTATTCCTCTGCTAGTGTTGACGTTTATAGATACTTCAAGTAACATCTACTTCTAGGGTACTCAAGATATGGTATACAGAGGTTGCGAGCATCCCCAACGAGGATGAAAACACAGGAGAGGGATGGGAAACAAGATGAGGCGGTGAAACCAACCGATATAAACCCATATAAGAGCCCGAACCCTCTAAAAGATCTTCAGATAATATCTAGATGTCTAGATAGTGGTATAGCTCTATGGGGGTTGGATATATCTGTACCCTTCTAGCCTCTTCCCTCTTAACCTCTATATAGCTCTCTATGAGCTCTTGAGGTACTATAGGCTTTAGCCACTCATTATCGCACTCAAGCTCATCTAAAGCTTCATCAAGTGATCTCGGGAGCTCCTTTATCTTCATCTCCCTCCTTCTATAGCTAGGTAAGCTATACACATTTTCATCGAGAGGACTTCCTGGATCTATCTTTCTCCTAACTCCATCTAGACCGGCAAGAACTATTGCAGTGAAGGCTAGATATGGATTCGCACTAGGATCGGGAGGTCTATATTCAATCCTTATCGAACCACCGTTTCTTCTATATCCAGGTATTCGTATAGCAGCACTTCTATTCCCCCTGCTCCAGACTAGGTATACAGGGGCCTCATATCCTGGTACCAGTCTCTTGTAACTATTTACAGTAGGGCTGACTATTGCTGAGAGTGCTCTTGCGTGCTCTATCAAACCTCCTATAAAGTATCTTGCATATTGGCTGAGAGCGGCATAGCTATCGTTTGGATCGTAGAATAGATTGGTGTTATCCTTCCACAGACTTACATGGACATGCATACCGCTACCGTTATCACCGTATATAGGCTTTGGTATGAATGTTGCAATAAGTCCTCTTCTAAAGGCGAGAGACTTTACCGTAAACTTTACCGTCTGTACAGCATCTCCAGTTGATGCCGCAGTCCCTCCCCTGAAATTGATTTCGTGTTGTGATGCCGCTGCTACTTCGTGGTGCAGAACCTCTACATCTATATTGAAGTATCTCGAGAGCGTGTCTGCTATTTCAACCTTAAGCTCCTGAAATCTATCCTTTGGATATACGCTGTAGTATCCATCTCTATACCTATTTGCAAAGGCTGTACCATTCCACGGAGCTTCGCTACTGTAAATCTCAAAGTGCTGCTTCCACGTATCTACGGAGACGCTAACCTTATCGAATATAAAGAACTCTAGCTCAGCTGAAATAAGCAGCTCCATACCCTGTTCCATTAAATAGGAATCGAGCCTCTCGGCTACATATCTAGGATCCTTTAGAAATCTCGAACCCTCAACATATATTCCGCAGATCACTCTACCCAATCCATTCTCCCACGGAATTATACTAAATGTATTCAGGATCGGCTTTAGAACCAGATCGCTTCTCTCAATACCTGTAAACCCCTTGATACTACTACCATCTAGCTTACCAACACCATTCTCTATACTCTCCATAGTCAACAGTCTGCTAGATGCAGTCATATGCCTCAAATATCCTATCAAATCCGTAAACTGGAGATCTACCCATCTAATATCCCGATCCCTAATACTCTTTACAACCTCTGCTAGCTCCACCATTGACGCCCATAAACTGTAGTTGAGGTATAGTTGCAATAGACAGCTATATAAGCACTACTATAATTAGATGTGGACAGATGTACAAGTAAACTATACAGATTCATGGACATTAATCAAAGCAGATTTAGGTGAATGCATAATTGATCTATGAAGAATGTCCACGGTTCGCAGCACCCCCTTCACATTAGGTGAAGACTCTGGATGCCTTTATAGGAATATCGATTTGCTCACCATGGTTGCAGCTCGGGGTAATATGCATTCAATTGCTAGAGCTGTATAATTGAATATATACATTTGTGGATTGCTACAGCCAATATGTACTACCTGGTCTCTTCAATCATTCTACGGTTCTCAGGGCCTATATGTCCAGCAATAGTCTGTACAATTACAGTTTCCAGCCCCTGATCCTCTAAAATTTTCTTTACCATAAGCATCTCCCTTACCGATGGTCTTTTCAAATCCCTTCTTCTAAATGTTGGAAAGTAGTCGAGTACTGTAACCTGTATCCTCCTATCTATTGATGCTATCCTTCTACCAGCCTCTGCAATTTCGTCAAGGCTAACCAGACTCCTATTGTATACCAGTCCAACTCCTAGGAATACCCTGTTGCTATACATTTCATAGATGTACTCTATAGATCTCCAAGCTGTGTTTAGATATCTCTCAGCTAGTTCTCTATTTCCTATACCTGTAATCCTCATATAAGTCTCGACCCTTGTACATTTAGGCTCAACACCGATATTGTTACAGCCAGCCTCAATAAGTTCGTCTACATAGTCCTTTGTTAAAACGGTTCCATTGCTATCGAGATGCCTTCTAACACTTGAATCCACCCTTCTAGTAACCTCTTTAAAGAACTCCACAAGCCATCTTCTATTAATTGTAGGCTCGCCACCGCTAACAGCAATACCTCTAGTACCATACTTTTTATGACAACCTACAACAGCTATAGCAGCTTCCTTGGGGGTTAGCGCTGGCGATGCATTGTCGTATGTAACGCTGTAGTTTTGACACTGTGGACATCTGAGATTGCAACCCGCTACCCATATAGCAGCCTCAACATAGTTGACATAGTTGACCTCCCACCATGGGGTCGCCTTACCGCCAACTGTATGGGGCTGTGGCCCATGTACTATTCTAAGAGGCTCTCTACCGCTAGTGTCACTCTCAATCTTCATACCATCCTCTACAGGGGTTATACAGGTTCTCTGAAGCTCTCCATCTACTGTAAGAGCACAGCTCCAACAGCCACCAGTACCACAGGCTACTGAGGCTCTTTTAGAGCTAGGATCAGAGAAGACAAATCCACATCTCCTTAAAGCTTCTGCAATAGTTATACCGCTAGGCACTGTATATTCAGCACCATCTATATAGATCTTTATCTCTCTAACCTCCTCCACGGCATCAACAATTCTTCTAGCTCCATATGGACACGCATAGTAGCAGGATAGACACCCTATACACCTATCTGGAGAATGGCAAATATTTACAGTGCTACAGAATCTACAGCTCCTACACCTACTAAAATCTACCTCTACAGCCCTCTTCTGCAAAGACACAGACATACACCTATTCGAATTTCACAAAGGCTAGAGGGTTAATAGCCATCAAATACGAAACCTAGACACATCCTCTGTATACCTCCATCCTATACATCATAGACATCCCTAAATGCTTCCCACATGCTCAGTACAGTTGGTTTTTTGAGGACTGTGTTCTAGATATAGTGGTTCTGCCTCTTTTTCAGCTCTCTAATCCATGCTGAGGCTTCGCTATACCATTCCTCTAGGGAGTATACCATAATATCTAGCTTCGGTTTTAGCAGGTCTTTAACTAGGTTGAGTCTGTCTAGAGTATTTAGAGCTTCTACCCCATCTACAACAAGAACTATATCTATATCGCTTTCCTCTATATAGTCTCCTCTAGCTCTACTACCAACTATATACGCCTCCCCGAGTATGAATCCATGTTTCCTAAGCTCTACACCTACCTTCCTTACAAACCCATGTGCTATTCTCAAAGCTCTTCCTGAGACGCTTTGCAGATTTTGCTTTACCCATTCCAACACCTTTTTATAGCCCTCTCAACAAGATCCGAGCCTCACTATAGAGCTCCGAAGGTATGGCGTTAGCAGCATTTGGGTATATCTGGCCACGGTATAGTGTACTGTAAGCTCCCGTAGGTCATCCGGTAGACAACCTATATCTAGACCGAGATCCTCACGGATAGTGCAAGCAATATCAAGTAGATCATGTCCATGGTAAATCCTACCTCTAGCTAGAAGAAGAGCTTTTAATGCTTTCTCAGCACACTGCTGAGACCAAAATGCTGCCGAATCTCAATCCCTGGTCTTGAGATCGTTAAAAGCCTTCCTAAGATCGCTCTCAGCCTGGATAAACCATCTTAGTGCCTCGTTCCTCAAATCCACCACTTAAAGGATACCATCTACAATCCGGTACTACGGTGGTACCACAATTTAAAAATCTGAATACCATATTCACCAAACCTTGTCTAGTTCAAGGTTTGCACACCTCTTCTGCCCTGCTATATAAAGGTTTTACCAGGATTTTCAATGAGGTTTTAGCAGTTAGCTGTGTTTAAACCCTTTTTACAGAAGGTATGTTGGTGGGGGACTCTGTCATATTGGGAGAGGTTTTAAGCTCTATAGTGTAGTGCTATACACGGTGTTTGACACATGTCAAATTCGGATACAGATAGAAAGATAGAGGTAGTGAAAAGCCTGTTGAAGGCTATTCATAGGGGTGAAAGTATGGAGGAGCTTAAGAAGAGGTTTGGAGAGGTTATAGCACAGATATCTCCATTTGAAATACCACTGATTGAGCAGCAGATTGTTGCTGAGGGAATACCCATTGACGATATACTAAAGCTCTGTGATCTCCATGTTGCGCTATTTAGAGAATATCTTGCTGGGAGAGAGCTATCTGGTGTCCCTAGGGGGCATCCTGTAGATCTATTTATGAGAGAGAATGAGTGGGTGCTGAAGCAGGCTGAGGCACTAGGTCTCTATTCATCTATGCTTTTAAGGGTTCATAGTAGTGAGGAAGCTGTAGGATATCTTCAGGGGCTACTAGCTACTGCTGAGCGGCTTAGGGTATTGAGGAGCCACTATAGAAAGATTCAGATGCTGGTCTTTCCATATCTTGAGAGGAGAGGGATTATTGCTGTACCTAGGGTGCTCTGGGGTAGGGAGGATCAGATAGTGGTTAAGCTCAGAAGATTCTTCGAGGAGGCTAGAAGGGTCCAGGGATCTAGAAGCATAGAGGATATCAGGAGGCTTGGAGAGCTGGGAGTAGATATAGCCAGGGATGTCAGCGAGCTTGTCTTTAGAGAGAATAAGATACTGCTTCCAGCCACATGGGCTCTATTTAGTGAAGGTGAGTGGAGCGCCATTGCTGAAATCGCAGACAGCATGGGCTGGATTATAGATGTAAAGGATAGAGAGTGGAGCCCTAGAGAAAAGCCAGTACTGCCCCACGAACTCAAGGTAGCTATAGAGCCTCAGCAAATAGAGAAACTCCCACCAGAATTTAGAGATGCTGCTCTTAAAGGAGGTGTAAAGCCCGATGCATACGAGATTAGAGAGGAAGGCGATATAGATCTCGAGACAGGGTATCTAAGTATAGAGGAGATTAGGGAGCTTATCAAAACCCTTCCACTAGAGATTACCTATGCAGATAAAAACGATAGGGTGACATTCTTTAGCGAGAGTAAATTGGGTAGAAGAGGCTTTATAAGAACGAAAACCATACTGAGTAGAAGAGTGGAGTTCTGCCATCCACCAAGACTCGAAAAACTCGTCCGCAGCACGATAGATGAGCTTAAGGCCGGTAGAACCAGCTACAGAGAGTATTGGACTAGGATTGGAGATAGAATAGTAAGGGTACTCATAGCTGCTGTTAGAAATGATAAGGGTGAGTATTTAGGTGCAGTAGAGATTGTAGAGGACTTTACAGATGTTATAAACAATGTTGAGGAGATTAAGAGGAAGATAATGGTGCTGTAAATGAAGTCCGTACTAGAACTTGGAACGAGATATGTTGTTCCAGCAGTGAAGAGGGAGGTGGTGCTAGGTCTTATGAGGAGGGGGTTCACAGGTATAGAGGTGGCGAAGCTCCTCGGCATCTCGCCATCGCTGGTATCGAGGTATATGAATGGTGAACGTGGAGCTCAAATAGATTTAAGGAGATATGGAGATGTTATGGGGTATATAGAGAGACTTGTAGATGGAATTGCAGGTGGTCAGATGGATCAGTATGCAATAGCTAGAGAAATCGATAGAATGTCTATGTATTTTATGGCTAAAAAGTATCTATGCAGTATCCACCTAAGACTAGAACCATATATAGATATAGCTAGATGCAGTAACTGTCCAGAACTCTTTAGAGAAACCATAGAAAGATAAATCAGTAGATGTAGTCCTCAAACTATATACCTCTACCTTTATCATTGATCTATCGTGGTGCTAAACAGTTCAATCACTTAATAATGATTTTACCGATTTTGCCGTATTTTCGACATAGCCTTCGTGATACCGATAATAGCATTGTAAGCTATGGACTTGGTTCAAATGAGGTACTGCAAACCTTACAGTCAAACTCTAAAGCACTATATCAACACTTGAATATCGTAGCCAAAGCCTTAGTTGATGGGTTTGATAGAAGAAGTATGCCATGCTCTTTTGAACTACTGCTAGGATGTCCTCATGCTCTATGTAGCACTCTGTCTTCTAGCCGATATAGCAACGGTGCTATCTAGTATGGATGCATACTTTCTAGCCTCCTCTTCTATCTATGATGTACCTCTCTTCCTCTTTATAGTTTCAACAAAACCACCGCCTGTTATGAGGAGAGCATTGGCTGGGTTAACGATTACATCGCTTGGAAACTCGGTTATATTGCTAGCAACTTTTACAGATATGCTACCTGTTGTAAGCTTCATAGTTTTTTCTGTTTAGTATTTAGAAGCTGTTTCCCCTCTCAGGATAATCTATTTGGTGGATTTGATTTGTCCATATGTATGTGTAGGCTCCGGTTTAGGTACCGGTTTCTTAATAATGGACTTTGCCCAGGAGCCGTTGTATATCCATAGAATAGACATGGCTCCTCCGATGATGTTGCTTAGAGCAAATGCTATATATATCCCCATGGTATTGAGGTTGAGGCCTAGGGCTAGAGCGTAGCCGAGGCCTATCCTTATCCCCCATAGCCTAACCATGTTTATGATGGTCGGCATTAGGGTATGTCCAGAGCCTCTACCAATGGACATGGCTGAAAATGTTAGACCGAAGAAGGCTAGAGTCCATAGCGTCGCAGATACGAACCTATTGTATTCAAGGTATATCCCATCAACAACCTCTTTCTCAACATTCTGACCCGTTATGAATACCGAGGCTATATAGTCCCTAGCAAGATACATCGCTACAGACGATATGGCTACGGATACAAATATGAATAGAGAGGTTTTTCTGGCTATGCTCCTGGACCTCTCAATATTTCCTGCACCCAGGTTCTGTCCAACCATTATAGCTATACCCTCCGTCAATCCCCATAGACTTGTATTAGCTAACTCAAATAGTATAAACCCTACTGAGAAAGCTGTTGTAGCTATAATACCAAAGGTATTCACAAGTCTATTCTGAAGATTGAATGCTATAGAGTTTGAAATATTCATTACAAGTAGAGGTATAGCTATCCTCAGTGTTGTAGCAATGTAGTACCTATCCAATCTATGTGTAACTCCAATCCTTATCCATCGATACCTCCTCACTATAGCTGTAATCAAAACCCCCATGCTTACAACCTTACTTAGAACTGTTGCTATAGCTGCACCAACAGCACCCATGGTCGGTACAATGTATACTCCATATATAAATATCGGATCTAGAAAAACATTTGCAATAGCACCCACAACCTGCGATATAGCCGCTATCCTCGTATCTCCTAGAGATTGCACAAGAGTTGCTAAAGAGAGATTGATTCCTAGAAACACTGCATCTATAGCCATCACGCGGGCATAGCCTATAACATCAGCTAGAATCTCTAGTGGTACACCTACGAGATATCTAAATAGATATTGAGAGGCTAGGAAAAACAGGAACCCAGATACACCTCCACCAACAAATATGACAAACAGCATTCTTCTAACAACATCGTTCACCATATCGTACATTTTAGCTCCTACATACTGAGAAAGTAGAGCAAGATTTGCTGAGGTAAAGCTCATGATAAACGACGTGAATAGCGTATACGATGGCCACACCTGTCTGGGTACAGCCATAGCATACTGGCTGTATCTACTAAGCCAGAAAGCATCTACAATGCCATACACATCCTGTACTATTCTCACAAGTAGAAGTGGTAAGCCAAGGTATAGGAATGTTGATATTATTGGACCGTTTAGTATCGCTTCACGATATTTTACATCTATCTCTCTCGGTAGGCCTCTAGCCATAGCCATACCTTATATTTCTGGGGAATATATTTCTCAGAAATATAAGCTTAAAATATTTTTACCTACTACAGAAAATGCGTAGGGTGGCATATTGGTTAGGAGAACTAGGTATTCATGGCTTAAAAACCTTGTACTATCAATTCTATCAAATGGAGATCCTATGCACGGCTACATGATATACAAGCGTATAGAGGATGCTGTAGGAGTTAGATGGAAGCCATCCATAGGCACATTCTATAGACTTCTAGCAAGACTTAGAGACGATGGTCTTATCAACTGCTTTAAGCAGAATAGGAGAACAGTTTGTAGAATAACAGATAGAGGTATTGAGCATATCGTTAACGAGGTTCTAACACATCTACCTAAATTCATAGGGGTTCTAAACGAAATTCTAAGTGCATATCTATACATAGTCAGGATGAGAAGCACCGGGGTAGATCCATATATACGTGAAAGAATAGAAAAGCTGTTCACAACAGCAAATAGTATAATTAGTATAGATACTGAAATCAAGAAGCAAGCTCTATATAACAATACGGATCGCAACTCCTAGGATATGGGAGACGGCTCTACCATTTTACAAGGTGTAGCCGGCAGCCATCCATTCTATTAAATATCTAGGGTAGCAAAATCGGTGGCGTTATTCCATGCACTACATCCGCAGATGGATATACCTGAAGCATAATAGTACTCTACCGATGGATTCTACACCAGCTATGCTACTCCTATCTAGTCGTGCTCATCTTTATGAGATTGGCTAGTATATTTAATCCTATTCTTATCTGATCTTCCGATGGTTTAGAGAAGCTTATTCTCATTGCATCTCTAACATCTCTATTGCAGTAAAATCCATGGCCAGGTGTGAATATTACATTTCTTGTCAATGCCTTCTCTAATAGCTCCTCCGTATCTATTCTACTATTTAGTTTAATCCATGTGAAGAAGCCTCCACTTGGATTCGTGTATGAGCTATCCTTTGGAAATTCCTCCTCGATAATCTCTACAACGGTATTTCTCTTCCTTCTATACAGTTTTCTAATCTCCCCAATGTTTCTCTCTAAAACACCATTTTCAATCAGTTCTCTGGCTACGTACTGGCTTAGAGACGATGTGGTGAGATCTGTAATGTGCTTCAACACCGTAAGTTTTTCAATGGTATCTGTATCAGCTATGATACAGCCCAGTCTTAAACTCGGTGCCAGCACCTTGCTCAGGGAACTTATGTAGATAACCACACCGTATGGATCTAGTGCTGCCAATGGTTTGATATCCTCATTACCATAGTAGAGAAGTCCATAGGTATCATCTTCAATTACTATAAAGTTGTATCTGTATGCCAGCTCTACCAACTGTCTCCTTCTATCTAAATTCATCGTTATTCCCGTAGGATTTTGAGCCGTAGCCACCGTATATACAAATTTTATCCTTCTGCCACCCCTAGAGAAACCCTTAATCATCTCCTCCATATAGTCTACATCCATACCATATCCATCAATGGGAATTCCAACAAGCTCTGCTCCTCCAACTCTAAATACATTTAGCGCCGCTATGTAGCCAGGCTCTTCAACCAATACAATATCGCCTGGATCTACGAAAAGCCTTGTAATGAGGTCTATAGCCTGCTGAGCACCTGAAACCACTAGAATATTATCTGGAGACACTTTGATACATCTCATTCTATAGATGAAATTCGCTAAACTCTTTCTATATTCAGCTACCCCTTGGCTGGGGGTGTACTGGAGAGCTTCCGAAGCCCTCTCCCTTAATACATTCTCTAGGGCATCTCTAATCTCCTTTAATGGAAATGTAGATGGATCTGGAACACCACTTGCAAAGTTTATTATGTTGCTACTCTCTGGAAATTGGAGAACGTATCTCTTTATGGTATCGAGTTTACCGCCATTATTTGAGTACAGATTGTATAGATCTATCGTGCCAAAGAGGTACCACCACGGCACTACCTTCTAGCCCAAGCCAAAAATTTAAACTTTTCTATATAATTAGCTTATGTATCCAACCTCCTCCCCACTCTTGAAGGGCAAGGCTTTCAGCTGTAAAAAGTCTTGGAGTAATATCTAACGATTTCCTCCCCTCTGCATACGCAACAACCATGGAAATACCGGGAATAGCTCTTTTTAAAGTATAGCTAAATACATATATATTTCAAAATCGATGCCATGAGAACTAGAGTAGTGTGAGGCATATCTCTGCAATTCTAATTTCTATAATCCTATCTACTGCGGTAATTTACGCTATCGTCTGTGTACAAGCAGAATCTGAGGTAACGATCTACGTAGATGGTAGTGGTGTAGCAACTGTTACACTATTCATAGAAGCTACCCCGGGTATGAATACCATTAATCTACCTATCGAACCTTTAGAACCTACGGTAGAAGTTGTATGTACAATTTCGAAGTTCCATGGTTGCTTACAGATGTTATACAGCTGCACCTTTATGTGGAGAATGCTTGTAGTGCAGTGTAAGCTATGTAGCTAACATCTCTATCGAAGAAGGAGTACTTACCATAAATGTAGCTAATGCTATATCTACTAGGCTCGTATTGAATTCAAACATAGTACTATTAACACTACCACAAAACATAGCAGATATATATATAAAGAGGATGGTGGACTAATAATAACATTTGCAGGACCGGCAGAGATAAGCTATACAGTACCGTAAAACATATCACAACCCTCCACAACACCAACTACAACATCCCCAACCATCACATCTGCAATGAAAGCACATACAACAGCCACATCAACTATGACTGGGACTCCCATAGAGCAACCAGCTTCTAAAACTATGTCACATACGGTACAGCTACCAACCACCATGGCAAAGGAGTCTACTATAGAGATAGCTGCACAGACAACAACTGTGGAAAAGGCACTGCCGATAGCATTGCCTCAAACTACCAGTAGCAGTAGTTGGATAGCAATCGCTATAGTTCTTCTGTTGCTAAAGCATAGAGGTTTAGATTAGAATCTGTATACACTAGGGATTGCGAAATCAATTAATGTCATTCAAATTCGAAATCTATATCTTCTTTTCTTTTATTTTATTAGCTAAATCTATGAAGTACCTTGCTATCTGTGGATAGTCCTTATCACTATACTCTGTTGCACTAGGCATCATATATATTGTTGAAAGCGCTTCTGCTACTATAGATGGAATATTCTTCTCTTTTAGTGCTGAAGCTATATACCGATAGTCCTTTCCAGCCATCCACATCTTAAATCTAGGTGGCTTCCCTCTAAATATTCTATCCCAATACCTTTCGATGAGCTGTCCAAACCATATAGATTTCGATACCTCTCTAAAGACTTCTAGATCCACATCCCATGCTGTTATAAGTGCGAGAACCTCTGCCAGTATAGCTGGTACTGCAAGACCTATGTGGTTCAACGCTAGTTTAAGTACCATAGCCTTGGGCACAGCACCGATATAAAATACGCTCTGACTGTATACCTCAAAGAACTTTCTATAGTTTTCAAAAAGCTCTCTATCTCCACCAACCATAGATATCAATCTACAGTCTCGAGCCTCATCAGCACTACCATAGACGGGTCCCTCAAGATACCTTATACCAACACTACTGAGAATCTCCATAGATATCGAGCTTGCAGTAGGTGTAACAGTACTCGCATTTATAATCAAACCACCATCGACTCTACCCCTAGATATAATACTATCCACAATACTGAGTACCGCCCTATCATCAGTAACAAAGATCACAACAGCATCGCTATCCTCAACAAGCTTTCTAACATCGCTATACGCTCTCCCACCAATTTCAGATGCTAATTTAGATGCCTTTTCAAAGCTTCTACTATAGATATTAACAGCAATGCCTCTATCTGCTAAGCATCTACATAGATTTGAACCCATGATGCCAGCCCCAACAACACCAAAAATCATAGAGACACCACAGCAGAGTAGATGCTTGCATCTAAATATATCTTTATCTTAACAGACATGCCATCTACGTATTCAATTACCGCATCTATGCAGTAGTGTTGACATGTATTGTAGATGTTAATGCTAGAAGATGGATATACCAGCTTGAGTATGGGTACATCATTGGAAAAGACGTTGAGAGAGTGGTTTGATGCATGAAGATGCCTGTATCCTTGACACTATTGCATTCATAGATGTGTACGAAATTTGCCATCAGATAGGCAAAAACTTAAAAAATGTGCTTACCCTCTTCCCTTTACTGGTAGATATATAATCCATAGCGGCATTACACTTTAGCAATGTGGTGTACATGGATTACTGTATATATATTGAGACGCTCTCCAACCGTTTTCTAAAACTGGTACCTCGAGAAGAAGGTCAAAGTTTTATAGTAATCGATATTGAAAACAATACCGTATTTTCAAGTAAGAAGGGTTTTTACACGTGCCACGACTTCGAATCTGCTAAAAATCTTGTTAAGATCCTTCTACTCGACAAAAACGTAGATGCTGACATGCTGTACATAGTTGCAAATTTGGATGAAAAAACTCTTGAGAAAGCCATACCCATACTATCAAAAAATCCAAATAAACGAAGCCCTAATGAAATTGCGGTAATAGGTAGAATAATCTATACACTGCCATGCAAAAAGAAAACACTATTCATATCAAAACGAATAGATGTAAAGATCATCCTAGAGATTATAGAATTTATAGTATCGTATATAAAGTAGTTGATGTAAAGATGCATTAGAATTGTCTACTGAAATTATAGAAAAGGTATAGCGAAAGGATTGTATTTAATGTACTACATCCTTTTAAAACAACGTATCTAGATTAAATTCAGTTGAAGCTTCACCTTCTTGAATGTGGATCTTCTGGATTGGATAGTGAGAGCTCGACCTTGCAACTCTTTCCTACCTAAGTAGTTAGGTCTATCTGAATCAGCTATAGAGTTTGTGGGGGATTGTACTGAGTATGTGCTACTTGATCTAGCTACTGCGGTTTGTAGTCCAAGTAGTATGCTGAATATGATATAGCTATTTTCTTGCTAAGCTCATCTATGGTTATCCAATCGCTGTAGGATAGCTTCCAGCCAACGGAGTCTACAAGTTCCATAACCTGCTCCGGTGTTTTGGCACCTGGTATAGGTACTATGACCGGACTTGCTGTTGTAAGCCAGTTGAGTGCTACTTGCGTTGGAGTTTTTCCATACCTCTCTCCTATGCTCTTTAGTAACTGCACCAGTCTCCATATACTGTTGAAGTTCTCTGGGTGAAATACAGCCTCTCTAGCCCTTACATCGGTAAATTTTGGTAGGTTCTCTGGATTGTACTTTCCTGTTAGAGCACCTTTGGCTAGAGGGCTCCACGCCTGGATCGTTATACTATGCTTCTCTGCGTATGGAACTATCTCTTCATCAGCCCACCTTTCGACAAGGTTATACCTTATCTGGAAGATCTCCACATCATGTTTCGCTAAAGCGGATCTAAAGCTCTCCACGAGCTCTATGGGAAAGTTGCTAAGCCCTAGATACCTAACCCTACCAAGAAACACCAGCTTCTCTAAAGCTCTCGCATAGATCCTTGTAGGGATGTTGTGCCAACATGGAGGCCAGTGCACCAATAGCCCATCTATATACCCTAGACCAAGCACCTCAATAGACTTTTCAACAGATCTATATATATCAGCTGGACTGAGGAAGTCTCCAGGTATCTTAGTTGTTATAAAGACGTCATCTCTCCTAACACCAAGCTCTCTAAGTGCCTTACCAAGCAGATTCTCGCTAAGCCCCAAACCATAGACCATAGCAGTATCGAAGAAGTTTACACCTAGCTCAACAGCCTTTGAAATAACAGCTCTAGCCTGCATATATTCAGTCACACCCCAAGCCTCACTAAACTGCCATGCCCCTAAACCTATCCTAGAGATCTTCTCATGAGTTCTTCCCAGATCTACATATTCCATACACACCACCTACAGATGAATTACCTCACTACATGATTTAAAGCCCTACGAAAATGACACCTAAAGAGGCAAAACCTTGAAAATTTACTACAACAGCTCCTCTACACAGGCTATAACTAAACAATATACATCAGCAAGGGAGGTCTGCTATAAATTCTTTGCTATAAATTCCTGGATCGTCTGAATGAATTCCGCTGGTTTTTCTTCATGTGGTAGGTGTCCACATTCGTTAATTACTATGAGTCTGCTGTAGGATGCTGTATCTAATAGCTCTACCAGCTCTATGCTACTACTGAGGTGGACTATCTCGTCGTTAAGACCGTGGACGACTAGTACAGAAATTCTTAGGCTACCTAACCTGTTGCTGATGTCTGGAAATCCTCTGTATTCCATGAGCCAGTAGAGACCTTTATCCCAGTCTCTAGCTTTCAGCGGATATCTATATCCCTCTACCACATAACTAGTTATCTTAGACTTGTTATACCAAGCCCTCTCACTAAGTCTAAAGCCCGGTCTGTCAAAGGCTACCACCCTACCATAGCTACTAAGCCAACCAACTATTTCCCTCCAGCTAAAGACGCTGGCTCCAAAAACCATGGAGAAGAACAAACGTTAAATTCGTTAGATTTCCGCCATCACGCACCTCGACATAGTGTATCTTGATGCCACCGACCTCGATAAATCAACCCCAATCATGGGCCAGAGCCTCCACAGGTTCCCCAACAGAGGGTACAGGCACTATATAGAGAAAAAGAGACACCGTAGCCAGCACCACAGCTACCTTAAAAAACCTCCTTCTAACTAAAGTCCTCAGTAGTACCACAAATACCACCCCAGTCCAGAAACCATAAGCAAGAATTCGCAAGCCAGCATTATTAGCTTTACTCTATACTAACATCAGTACAAAACCCTAGTCCAGCTACTACCGGTGAAAATACATCTAGATCACCAAGTCCAAAAATCAATTAACTACACCCCAGCACACCAGCAATCCTCCTAGTCCACTTAACATCCCCATCCATATATATGTTGACAATATAGTAGCAGCAACAATATCCCTATCTAGAGATAGCTAAAATCTACTCCAAACCACTTAAAGCAACAACCAGCAAAAACTATGAACGTCAGAAACATCCAGCACGATCCAACCCATATAACCAATAAAAAAGGCCGTACCCATACATTTACCTACTAAAACATCTAAATTTTCCTATTCTTGTCTTCACCATCTCTGCTCTCTTTATCAGATCATCTATACTGTGGCGATTTAGCTGTATCTTAAAAAGTATTTAAATATTGTCTATAGGGAGGTAGTTGCCACAGTATTCCAGTTCTTGGAGCCCTATACAAGTAGGTAGAGGTCTGGCAATAAGGGAACATAAAAAGAATAGGGATTTATAAACATACCGAGCTAGAGAATATGATAGGTATAGTACTATCTTTGCCGGGCTGCATCTTTCCGGGTCTTGTATTTTAGATGGTCTGTTTGCTACAGTTATGGAAAATATCTATGTGGGTATCTAGAGCTTTGATAGGTATTTAAATATGGCGTTAGCACCTATACAACCTCTAGGTGTAGAGAAATGTGTATATATAGATTGTCTATAGTATTTCTATTAGTGCTACTTGTGCTATCCTCAATACCTATAGTGGCAGAGACCTCTATATTGGTAAGGGTTATTGTTGGGGTTGAGATGAGTGCTTTTACTAGGGCTAGAGATGTTCTAAAGGGCTATGGAGCTATATATAGTGAGATTCCTGAGATTGGTACTATAGCTCTAGAGATTCCCCAGAGAGCTCTTAAATATATTGAAAGGCTTTCCGGTATAAGATATGTCGAGCTAGATGCAGAGCTCTTTGCTTTAGGTGAGGTTCAGTGGAATATAGAGATGATTAATGCTACAGATGTATGGAGCAAATACAGTAGCTATGGCGATGCTGCCTACGGCTATGACACAACTGTTGAGGTGGCTGTAATCGATACAGGTATAGACTATAGCCATAGAGATCTCCAGGGGGCCGTTACCTGGTGCGTAGTATCGCTACGCAACACCAAGACCTTCTATGAGGGTTCTAACCTAAAGAACTGCGGCGATAATAATGGCCATGGAACACATGTAGCTGGAATCATAGCAGCTAGAGTAAATGGTTTTGGAGTTGCTGGTGTAGCACCTAAGGCTAGACTCTATGCAGTTAAGGTTCTCTCAGCAAGTGGTATAGGCTATATCTCAGATGTTGCTAAAGGCATTGTAGAAGCAGCTAAAGGTCCCGATAACACCCCTGGTACAGATGACGATGCAGATGTTATCAGCATGAGCCTCGGAGGACCAGACTCCCAAACACTATACAGTGCCATCCAATATGCATACAGCTATAACATAATCCTGGTGGCTGCTGCCGGCAATGAGGGTGCTTCCCAACCAACATGCCCCGCATGCTACAGTGAGGTTATAGCTGTTGGCGCTATAGACCATAACTACGATGTAGCCACATGGAGTAACAGAAACGTTGACCTAGTTGCACCTGGAGTCGATATACTGTCCACCTGGCCCAAAAACAAATATGCATATGCAAGCGGAACATCTATGGCATGCCCACATGTAAGTGGGGTAGTGGTACTGATCCAGACACTTAGACTGGCAAATGGCAGGCCAAAGCTTACACCAGCACAGATCTACACCACACTAACAACAACAGCAGTAGATCTAGGAGAAAATGGACCTGACCAACTCTACGGCTATGGACTTGTAGATGCATATAGAGCCGTGGAAAACGCCCTACAAATAGAAGGGAGCTAAAGACTGTATTAGGAGATAGATTGATGTTAAATCGATTAACCAGTCTCCTCAATAAAAATACTTCAACAACTTCTATCTGAAGATAGAGACCAGCTCATACCTCCATGTTTTAACTTAAACCTCTGCTTCTCTAGCTCCTCTCTAGAAGCCCTATAATTCAATTCGCTAAAACCCCTCTCTAGAAAACCAATGGATTCGTATCTAGACAACCTTCTAGTTCTAACCTCTAGATATGCTCTTCCATAGAGTGGTGCCTCTGGATCCTTTAGAAAGGAATACAACACCCCATCTCCGAACCACTGAAAATAAACGAGATATTCTTTAGATGGTCATAGACATAGGCAATGCTGCTCTGAATAGCAGAACCAATGACCCCGGTAGCCCTCTGAATCCTCATCAAAGACTATCAAAACCTTGGTGCCATACTCTTCAGCGACATTATCTATAGCTGTAAATATCTGTGTAGGAGTTGGTCTATCCCTATCCAAGCTAAACTCAACACTAAATCCAGATATAGAAATACCCTTAATAACACTTAAAATCCTCTGAAGATACTCATAGAAGCCCCTAACTCTTGAAATTCTCAATAGAAAATCTGTTAAACAATACGATAGCAATTCGTAGAACTCCTTCCAAGGTCTTACAACACTCCTTAGATCTATGAAAAGATACGGGGTGGTGGCCTCCTCTAAAGCTGTTAGTATCAGCGATGTTTTACCGGTTCTCCTAAGCTCTATAACAACAGTAAGCGGTTCTCCAAAGAACTTTCTCAACATAGCTAACCCCTCATCAAAGTTGTACAGATCCTCCCTTCTCCTCTTGGGCTTTGGATCAAATAGCATGCTTTCGCACCGAAAGCTCAAAGTCTATCGCAGAATCCACCACCACAGACAGCTGAAACCGCCACCAAACCACTGGAATTCCCCCGATAGCACACCCCCATACACTATGTAGATTTCTGGATGAATATTGTGGCTCTGCGCTTGTGGTATGGTGGCCAGATTTCCATTTTTTGGTATACTGTATGTAGCTTCTGCTAGTGGTCGCTTTTGTGATGGAGCTTCTTCTGGATTTAGCCATGCAATTGATTAGCTTAGAGGCGGTAGTTTTAAGGATAGGGTTTATCTATTATCTATGTCTTTTTCTTTTTGAAGTCTATTGTATTTCTACTGTTGTGTTTATGGTAGAGGTATTCCGCTATTTATTGCATCTACTATTGCTGGATTTCTTTTCTTTTTTAGTTTTTCAAACTCTTCTCTAGAGAGTATTAGTGGTTCTATAGGTGCTTCTGTAGCAACTATACAGGGTAGTACTATATCTATTCTTTCTATGGGTCTTTTTGGCAGCTCGCCATCGACTACTATAAGTATATCTATATCGCTCCACTCATTGAAGTCTCCCCTTGCGTACGAGCCGAAGAGAATTACCGAGGTAATGCTGCTGAGAATCTTTTTAACGCATTCGCTAAACTCCTTTGCTTTATTTAAAGCCCACTCCGCCCTTTTCATCCTCCTTTCAATAGCTTTCTCCATACAGCTGTCACCCAGGTTACTACCTTTTCAGCAAACTCTATTGCTTCTCTAGCTTCACCCTCGGTATAGTAGTCTTCGGGTATTCCCTCACTCCATGCGTCAGGATATCTTGTAGGTACATAGAATTTACTCAATCTTGCAAGAGCTTCATAGATATCCCTAGGAAGCTCCACCCCCATATCCCTTAGGGTATTTCCAAGCTCAATTAGCGAGTGTCCAGCCTTCGGACTACCAAGGCCCCATAGAAGAGCTTTAAGAGCCTTTTCAGCAGATTGGTGAGCCTTAAAGCAGGTCCAGTTATAGTCTCCACCATCATAGTCTCTTTTAGCAGATCTAAGTGTAAGTATAGCACTTCTAATCCACCTACTGAACTCAGCTTCATCAACAGTATACAAGACTGTAGCCCCTTAAAGTAGCCCAGAGCTGTACATATAATAAATTTTAGCTTCTGCCTTCTGAAAACACGGAATAGAATCTCGACCTAGAAAACACAAACATTTTTAGATCAGGAAAGAGGTGTGGTGCTATAGCTTGAGTTTTGAAGAAGCTGAGGTTTCGAAAAGAAGAGCAAGGCCTTTCTTAGAAATGCTGTGAATCTCCTTAATGAAGGGGAGGCTGATCTAGCTATATTTAGCTTAGAGCAGTACTGCCAGCTTATCCTCAACTATAAGCTACTTGTTAGAAGGAATAGCTATAGCACAACACTCTTCCTAAGAAGGCTTATCCATGAACTTGGTGAAATAGATTCGAGAATTCTTGTACTTGTAAACGATGTTAGAAATCTACACTATATTGTTAGACCTGAAGAGGCGTACATAGCATCGAGATATCTACCGATAGAATATGAGATCTCCGAGGTTAGAGATATAGAGTATCCTTTGTTTTAGAGGTGTTTAAAACCAGTTGTCGAAGCCATATGAGTTGAGAACTCTAGACTACCTAAAGAGCTCTAGAGATGTAGGCTGTAAGGGTTAAGGAGATTGTTAAGGTCATTGATCCGAGAGCTAGGGTCTTTGTATTCAGCTCTACTGTTAGGGGAAGATATATAGCAGCTAGCGATATGGATATCCTTTAGTGGTAGAGGACGTAGGCAGAAAATATGAAATAATGGTGAAGGTATATAGAGAGGTTGAAGCACCTATAGAGCTCCACACAGCATCTTAAGGATCTTTTAAAAAATGGTACAAGAGATTTATAGATCCAAACGAAGTAATCGAAATCTAGCCCAGAGCAGGAGATAGCTAGAAGCATCGATAAATCCTACCGCCATCCCTACCCTAAAGATGGTGCATGTCCACGGCTTCCCGTCTAAGGATTTTCAATTAGGTGGCATGTTTTCGGTATATAGAGGGAGTCGACTTCATATGAATTTTTATACTACTAGTGACCTATCTAATCTATTGGAGGAGTGTATTCCTTGATGCAGGCCTAGGATGGGGCTTTAAAGGATATGCTTCTCCTTTCATGGCTGGAATAGATCCGTCCATAGATGGTTTGTGTAGCTGTATGGGTGGTGTAGTATATATGGCTGGCCGTGGAGCCGGGCCATCCCTGCTATCTATTCTATCTACTATATTTGTATCTATGGGTGTACTCCTACCCTTTATAGCTATAGATAGCCCGATTCGCATTTCTGCCGAGGGTTCTGGGTGGAGTGTGGTTTCTGAAGGAGTCAGCATCTCTAAATATAGGTTTACTCTACGTAGTGTGGCAAATGCTATAAGGCTTGTTCTCTATATGGATTCTGTAGGCGATATCAATAGCGATAGTATTAAGATTATGGTAGAGGGGGCTACACTATCTATACACGATTCTGAGACAGAGTATAGATATGCTATCGTTGGATATACCAAGATCGGCTACGAGAGTGATGGAAGGGGTACTACCAGAGGTCTCCACGTAGTATACTATATATTTCCAAACACTACATATATACAGTTTGTTACACTAGAGCTCTATTCAGACCATGGATACCCCAGGCTATATATAGAGAAGTCGTGGATAGAGCCATTAAATATAACAGCATTCTACTGGTCGCTAAAAGATGAAAGGTACAGCTATGGAACGTACTACACAGGTGATGTAAATCCATACAACGGCGAGCTAAAGGTGGCTGCAGTATCCCATGGAATAGCTACAGGGGTTTACAAATCCTCGAGCGGTGTAGCCTACTACTATGGAAGGGCCTTTAGACCCGATATGGTTGGCCCTGTTGATATGTATATAGATGTAGGGTATATGGGAGGCTTCAACATAGCGCCTAAGAGTACATATGGCACAGGGAGGTACACAATTAAGCTAGATATAGGCGTTGAACAGTCATCCGAGGTAAGCAAAGCTGTATCGGATCCCGAGTACCAGACCCTCTTCTACGAGAAGGGGGGAGGTGGTATTGTGGAGCTTGCTACAGGATTCGCAGCCGATAGGGTTGAAGATATACTGCTCGATCTGATAACGGACTACGGTATAGAGCTAGTGAAATCGCCTGTTGGAAGGGCTATGCTGAGATTCCTCCCATACGTTCCAGATATCATTGAATGGATAGAGATGGCTATGAGCCTATCATACGACAGGATTATAAATGGTACCGAGAGGGTAGTCTTCAAAAACATGTATATAGAACCCGGCTCCGGAGACTACATCTATATCTGGACCCACTTCATAGGGCTGACGGACTCCACAGGACTTTCAACTAATATAATAAACTTCTGCGGCAATCCTCCATGGGAGAACCTTCTAGATAAATACTTTGGAGCTGGTGTTTGGAAGCTTGAATATGGTGGTATATATGTGGGTGGAATAGCTCTTGACTACTACAGTGTACCTGAGGTCATCTCAGAGCTTCCACATGGGGAGAGGCATCCAGCTACTGTAAATATATCTATAGAATTCAGCA
>Ga0105162_1000153_pt1 | contig 45603 bp, 50 predicted proteins | sample JNZ201metaG_FD_81532 | JGI IMG/M metagenome (GOLD analysis project Ga0105162, IMG submission 81532) | Hot spring microbial communities from Jinze hot spring, China to study Microbial Dark Matter (Phase II) - JNZ 20120812A | ecosystem: Environmental > Aquatic > Thermal springs > Hot (42-90C) >...
CTTTACACCTATTCTCTCCAATACCTCTCGCGGTATCCAGGGCAATATCGCACCTGTATCAACTATGAGCTCCAAATCCTCTTTAAAACTTGGCTCTATCGGGTTAGAAACCGTAACCTTCACGTATGTCAAACCCATACTTATGAGCTGCCTCCCTTTTACCCACAGAGGATGTATTTCCTAGCCTCAACGGACAAGACTCTCCACCGACAAATAAAAATTGCCAATACTTACTTATATCCCTAGCATACAAATTCCCTATGCTGTTTTTACCATTCTCTTATCCTTTTAGCGCTACCAGTAGTCGAGCCCGCTCTTATTATGCCCTTCTCAGGGAATGTTTCCATGAAGGACTTATTGATTAAGAGAATTTGCTTAATACACTCTTCATTTCGCTCTTTAATTTGTCCTCTATTTCCCCCAAGCAAAAACCCCATCCTGCCTCCGCTGCAATATATGCTTGATTTCCTCAATCGCTTCAGCCACAGCATCTTTAAGGATCTTCTCATGTTTCTTCCCAAGCCACGGATGACCAGTATACTTTATACGCCAAGGCATCTTAAATTAGCACAGCTAGTCTAATATCGCCTGCCTCTTCAACTCAGGAAGATTCATAATCGTTAAGTATCTGATAAAGCCTTCATCCCTAGCCCACTTGTGGGCGGACCTGTTGCCCCATGATTGGGCGATCCTCGCAACCTTTTCAGCCAGGGCCCTCCCAGCAGCCCTCACCCAATAATCGACTTCCCCCAAAACTTGAATCATCAATCTGCGTCAGCACGCAAAGCCCCCAACAACTTCTTTATTATGGGCGCGAGGGCCACTGGTTAAAATTAAGCTGCGAACCCCAACAGTCACCTTAAAAACGAGCTTCACAAATACATATTCAGTCATATTCAAACATCGATACAAGACCCCGCTGCGTTGAGCCAGCCTCATCAACCTAATTAATGGAGCCCTCTTCAAGGGGATCCCATAAAACTCAAAGAAGCCGTCCTCAGCCCTCCTCAAAAACCCATAATCGACAAATCCTTTCATGCAAAAATCATTCATCGTCATATTAACACACACGATATTGATTCTTTCTTTTAGAAAATATAAGATTAACGCACCTTCACAAACCGTATAGTCCTGCTGAAAAGGCAGATTTCATTTAGCCTTAAACAGGATATATCTTGATAGCCGAAGATGACAGTCCAGATAGAACCTTATTAATGGAGCCTTAAAGAAGTTCACGTACTGCCGGGAATTTGAACTCAGGTCGTCGGCAACGGGACCTGTTTCTCAGCCAAGCCAGGGCACCCGTTTAACCCCATGCTATACACTAGGGCCAGAACACCAGCTGCGACGCGAGGCCCGCCAGCAGAGTCACGTTCACATAACTCCTCTTATTGCCAGCTCAATTAAGTCAAGACCTCCTTCAGGCCATTCCTATACTTTCTCAGATAATGAATTAGCCCAAAACAGAATAAAAAGAAGTTATATTTTAAGAGACTCGAACCCAAAAGGTGGTGGGCCGGGCCGGACTTGAACCGGCGACCTCAGCCTCTCTTAATGATCGTTTGTTCGTAAGGGCTGCTTCAGGTTCCTGCGGAATGTCCTAACCAGACTGGACTACCGGCCCACTATTAACTCTATAATATTCCGGCTTTTTTAAATTTCTTCCTTTAAAAGTATCCATCAAGGGGATATTCGTATCTTGTTGCTTTAATCCGAAAATTAAATAAGGCTTAATGCTATTTTTTAGTTAAAAGCATTAAAATGGGGGTCCACTTTGGATATCATCGTTTGTGTTAAGCATGTCCCGGATACTGCGGAGGCCGAGATAAAAATAGATACCAGTGGCAAGGACATAGAGAAGCGGGGTTTGGTTTTTGATATAAATGAGTGGGATGATTACGCAGTTGAGGAGGCTGTACGCATCAAAGAGAAGCTTGGTGGGACCGTTACAGTTGTTACTGTCGGCCCAGAGGATGCTGATAGCACCTTACGTAAGTGTTTGGCTCGCGGTGCGGATAAAGCCATCCGAATAACTGATCCCAAAATTTATGGTTCAGATGCTTACGTAATAGCGAAGATGCTGTATAGTGTCATCAAAAACATGCACTTCGACCTCATATTAGCTGGGGCGCAAACCAGTGATGATGGAAGCGCTGTTGTTGGGCCAGTTCTTGCGGAGCTGCTTGGGATCCCACATGCTACTTTGGTTAAGAAGATAGAGTTTAGAGATGGGAAGGCTGTTGTGAAGCGTGAGCTCGAAGGGGGCTTTGAGGAGGTTCTAGAGGTTGACTTGCCAGCATTATTTACGATTCAAACTGGGATAAATGAACCAAGATATGTTTCGATAATGGCTATTCGGAGAGCCATGCAAAGGGAAATAAAGGTTATGACCCTGATGGACATAGGCTTGGACGAAAAAGAAGTTGGTGAAGCTGGCTCATGGCTGAGAATTGAGAGCTTGTTTATTCCACCAGCTGAGAAGAAGGTTGAGTTTATCAGCGGAAGGCCAGATGAAATAGCCTCAAAAATAATTGAGATTTTGGAGAGAAGGGGGTTAGTCTAATGGCAGTGATACTTGTTTTAGCCGAGCATAGGCAGGGTCAGCTAAGAGACATAACCTTCGAGATGCTCACTAAGGCCCATGAGCTCTCTGGCAGGGTTGGCGCTGAGGTAGTATCAGTAGTGTTAGGTAAGGATATTAAGAATATTGCATCAGTTTTAGCAGAGTACTCGAATAGGGTTTTGCTAGTTGAGGACGCTAGGCTGGAGCATTTTAACTCTGACTTATATCAAGCGGGGCTCTCGCGGATAATAAGGGAGCAAAGACCATTACTAACGATAATTGGGCACACATCATACGGTATTGAACTCGCCCCTAGATTAGCGGCGGCCCTAAACATCCCACTAGCCACGGACTGTATAGACTTAGCATTTGAGAACGGCTCGCTTAAAGTTACGCGGCAAATGTATGGTGGAAAAGTTAATGTTAAAGCTGTACTCCATAAATCTGAGACCTATATGGTGACGGTGAGACAGGGAAGCTTTACGGCACAAAAGCCATCCCCACCATTAAGCGGAAAGATAGAGGAGCTTTCATTGCCTCCAGAGGGGATAGCGCTCAAGAAGCGCTTCATAGAATATGTTCCGCCGCCACCAGGGGGAGTGGATATAACATCCGCTAACATCATAGTGGCTGTTGGGAGAGGAATAAAGGATAAAAATAATATCCCAGTTGTCGAAGAGCTAGCCAAATCACTCGGTGGGGTACTGGCCTGTACACGCCCAGTCGTAGATAAGGGTTGGCTTCCAAGCGACCGGCAGGTGGGGATATCCGGAAGAACTGTTAAACCAAAGCTATATATAGCCTTAGGGATCAGCGGGGCGTTCCAGCACATCCTAGGAATGAAGAATTCAGAGATAATAATATCGGTAAATAAGGATCCAAAAGCACCAATCTTTGGGTTCTCAGATTATGGCGTAGTTGATGATTTATTCAAGATAATACCTGCGCTAAAGAGCAAAATCGATGAGATAAAGGCCAAAAAGACATAAACGCCTAAGTAATTCATTCTCCCTACCACACCCTTTTTGTATATTAGCTATTGGCTGATGGTATCTCTTTATAAATGCTATTCTTCTCGGCCATCACGGCGTTAAAAACTAATGTTGTGGGAAAGAATTGCTCTTTGAGAACTTTGCTCAAAATTTTCTTACTCGGGTTATGATAATTGCATACTTTGCTCTATCTTCTTTCTTTTCTCCTCTGAAAGCGGCCCAAATTTTCTTATTCTATCAGTAAACATGTTAAAGAGCTCCGCGGCTTTCTTGTAGACTGGCAAGGGTATATAGCTATGCCGCAATCGCATGGATTCAACCCCAAATTTCGTGAGATCTCTACCCATTTCGGTTATTCTCTTTCTAGTAAATTTCTCGTAGAGTTCTTCATTTCCCTCTATTACTAATACGCCATCCGCGCCATATGCAAAGGAAGCCAAAATATGCTTGCTTCCAAGAACCGCCGTGGAGGGAACTGCAACAATATATACGTTTTCCGGATAATTTTCTCGGTCCAGGCCTAAGAAGTCCATACCGGTATACCCAACACTTTTATCAACAAAGGCAACTATTCTAATCTCCCCTGGAGCCTTCTCTGCTAGTACACCCTTCAAGGTTGCGAGTATCTGCCTTATAGTCGCATTCTTAAATTCTATGGCTTCCCTGGGGCACGAGGGGACACACGCGCCACAGCCTATGCATTGGAATGGATCAACCTTTGCCTTGGCTTCATATATCGATATGGCATTCACTGGGCACACCTTAACGCATTCACCACAACCATTACAGAGCTCTGAGATAACGACCACCTTCTCCGGGCTCGTTGTTATATATTCACTCTTTAGAAAGGAAGCTACCTTTGCGGCGGCTCCTAAGGCATCTGAGACAGTATCCCGAACATCTTTTGGGCTGAGAGAGCAACCACATGCAAAGATGCCCGTGACTAACGAGTCAACTGGGTCCAGCTTTGGATGCTTCTCGGTTATAAAGCCGTCTTCACCCAACGGCACCTTTAGTTTTTCGGCGAGATCCTTAAGCCCGGCTGGTGGAACCATAGGGACGGCCAACGCAACCATGTCATACTCGTCCTCTCTAATTTCACCAGTGAGGGTATCCTCTGCCTGAACAATAAGTTTCCCATTGTTGTCTTGCCATATCTCGGCTACCTTACCACGTATGAAGACTACACCAGCTTCCTGGGCCCGCCAGTAAAGATCCTCGTAACCCTTTCCAGTAGCCCTAATATCCATATAGTACACGGTTACATCTATTCCAAGCATCTTCTTCAGCACGTACGCCTGCTTTAAGGAATACATGCAGCATATTCGGCTACAGTAGGGAATATAGTTCTTATCTCTGGACCCGGCGCAGAGAACGATTGCAATCTTCCTGACATCGCTTCCATCCGCTCTCTTTACATATCCGCCTGTAGGCCCCGTTCCAGATGTTAGCCTTTCCAGTTCCATCATTGTTATAACATCTTTATAGATGCCATACCCATAATTCTCAAGCCTCTCCGCCTCATAGATCTCGTAGCCCGTAGCTAATAGTATGGCGCCAACGTTAAGCTCTATGACTTTTCCCGCGTCATTTAAATTTATGGCCTTCGCAGGGCATACTTGCTCGCATTTCCCGCATTTTGTGCAGGCATTGAAATCTATGGCATAGGCTGATGGGACTGCTTGCGGAAACTCTATATAGGCGGCTTTACGTTGCGATAAACCCTCATTAAACTCGTCCGAAACAGATACTGGGCATACCTTTGCGCAAACACCACAGCTTCTACATTTCTCTACGTCAACGCCCCTGGGTTTCATGAATATTTTAACAAGGTAGTTGCCTGGTCTGCCACTAACTTCTTGTACTTCAGCGCATGTTAGCAAGTTTATATTTGGGTTTCTTCCAACATCGGCCATTCGCGGCGTCAATATACATTGAGCACAATCCAGTGTTGGGAAAAGCTTGGTTAGCTTGGCCATGTTCCCTCCAATACTGGGCCTTCTCTCCACAAGGTGAACCTTAAAGCCAAGATCCGCGAGCTCAAGGGCTGCTGTTATACCAGCTATGCCACCGCCGACTATAAGGATCTCTCTAGAACACTTATCTTTGATTGTTTCAAGGGGCTCGAGATTCAGGCTGCGCTCGTAGCCTCCTCTTATCAAGTTTATGGCCTTACGTGTAGCCTCTGGGTTAGGTCTCGGCCCATGAGCCCAAGAGTCATGCTCGCGTATATTTACAAATTCAATTAAATATGGATTTAATCCAGATCTCTCAAGAACGCTCTGAAACGTGGTGAGGTGCATCCTGGGTGTACAGGAGGCTACAACAACTCTATCAACGCCCTGCTTTTTTATGGCCTCAGCAATAATTTCCTGACCGGGCTTTGAGCATAAATATCTGTGATATTTAGCTACGACGACATCCTTCCAACCCTTAACGGCATCAACAACCTGCTTAACATCAATAACATCACTAATATTACCGCCACACTCACATACAAAGATACCCACTTTAGGCATTTTTCTCCCCTTCAAACGTTTTTTAACCATAATATCCTCAGAAAAATTTATGTTTTTCTACACCTTCTCTCGCCCAATCCCTTCTAATTTGTAAATAATTATGGTGTCCATATTCGTCATTAAGCAATCCTTTCACTTCTGCCAAACTCTAATAAGGGTTAAAAATGACTACTTAACAACACTTCTCTTCAAAAACTTATAATAGTGAATAAGGAATAAATAGCCTTACATGGAAAAAACGAGCAGCGTTATTTGGGCAATTACAGCACTCTTTCTCGGCTACTTTTCATTCGCTATGTTTAGGTTAAGTCTAGGTGCAGCCATTCCAAGTATTATTCTCGAAATGAATATAGATGAGTTCCGGGCGGGGCTTTTATATTCTATTCCATTGTGGTCGACCGCAGCTTTGCTGACACCAGCAGGCTGGCTTGCCGACCAGTTCGGTAGGAAGAAGATACTTTTAGTGGGCTACTTGCTCCTTGCAATCAGGGTCTTATCCTTCAGCTACTCGCCCAATTATCTCTTTTCAGTAATATCACTACTAATATCAGGAGTAGGATCGGGCATGATTGTCCCATCCTATTACTCATTAATGGGGGTTCGTTGGATCATACCTTGTAGGCGCTTTTGTAGCCCCTCATAAATGGAGAACGGCATTCATTGTAATGGGGATTCTACAACTCCTTATGCTTCTAGTTCAGATCGTCATAGTACCCTACGCTCCTCCAAAAAGAAGTGGCGAAAAACGTATGAAATTCCTTGGATGTATTGGGGGCAAAAGGAATTCTGTCCTCAAGCGCTAGTATGCTGCTAACCAGCATTAGCTTCTTCTCAATCATTGCTTGGCTGCCCTTATTTTTAGTCCTGAAGGGAATAGAGACAGCAAAAGCTAGTTTAATTCTAGGATTATTTCTTATCGCTGGAGCTATAAGCTCGCCAATTTTTGGAGGTTTATCTGAGAAGACTGGAAGGAAAAGGTAATTTTTATCTGAGCATGTCTTCTGCAGCGACCGCCGCGGTATCCTTCTTTATAGATCAGTCATTTGCTTCAGTAATTTGCGCCATTGTTTTGGGAATAGTAATCTCTCCCTACTGGAGTCTCTTAACAACCATTGTGCAAGAATCCGTTCCAGAAGAAAATATATCCACGGCTACTGGAATTGCGCAGACAATAGGTCTTTTGGGGAGCGCGGTTGGCCCGGTTATATCAGGAGCGCTAATCTTAGTTTTGGGAATCAGTTACGCTCTGCTCCTCTCAGTAGTTTTGCCTAGCATATTATGCGGTCTCATTATGTTGCTGTAGAAGTGAAAGTGCCCTCAATATATGGTTAGGTGTATTGTTTACTGTACTTATCTAGGAAAGATTTTTAAGCACTCATTTTCTCTTTTAATTTAATTCCTAAATTTACTGGGGATGAAAATGAGCCTGCAGGAAATAGTTCAGAGACATAATCTTCTGGAATGTATTCAGTGTGGTATGTGCACTGGAAGTTGCCCTGTCGCCAGGAAGGCAAACCTCAATATTAGGAGGTATATGCGTGAGGTCTCTGTTCTCGGTAGGCTCGCTATTCATCTACCCAACGAGCTATGGAGCTGTACAACATGCTCTACATGCGGCATTCGCTGTCCAAAACAACTGAAACCATATGAATTTTTAATAGACATAAGAAGCATAGTTATTGAGAAAGGTGAGGTATCACCCACCATTAGGGATGCCCTTGAAAGCGTGTATATAAATGGGAATCCATGGGGGAGAATTCGTGGAAAACGTATTGAGTGGTATCATAACTTAGATGTTAAACATTTCTCTCGGGGCGCTGAGATCCTATATTATGTTGGGTGCACGACATCCTATGACACAAGAGTCCAGGATGTAGCGGGGAGCCTTGTAAAGTGCCTAAATTCGGCAAACGTTAATTTTGGGGTTCTCGGTGAGGAAGAGAATTGCTGTGGTTCCGAGGTCTATTGTATGGGTGAGAGAGGGCTCTTCGAGTACCTTATAGAGGAGAACACGAAACTATTTAGCAAGTACAACATTAAGCAGGCCATAGTTAATTGCCCTCACGGTTTTGATGCTTTTAAAAACAGGTATAAGCAGACAGATTTTGAGGTCCTGCATCACTCCCAATTCCTCGCAAAACTTATAGATGATGGGAAAATCTCTCCAACGAAGAGTCTCGATAAGACTGTTATTTATCATGATCCATGCTACCTCGGAAAACGGAATAACATCTTTGATGAACCTAGAAAAGTTATTGAGAGCATCAAAGGAATTAAGCTCTTAGAGTTTAGCCGCTCAAGAAGCAGAAGTATATGCTGTGAGGGCGGGGGTGGTAGAATGTGGATTGATATTCCAGGAACACGTCTAGCTGAAATCCGGGTCAAAGAAGCCGTTGAGGCTGGAGCGGAGATATTAGCCGTCGCATGCCCATTCTGTCTACTCACTATGGAGGACGCTGTAAAAACAACCGGTAATGAGGAGAAAATTAAAGTTATGGAGATTGCCGAGCTACTCGCATCAGCCTTAACGTAAATTAATAAAAATATAGAATAAGTGAGATTACCTGTAGATTCTCTTCCATCTACTTCTTTAGTATCTCTTCTTCTGGCGGCGGCCTTTTTATTAGCCCATGTCTCATCAGGGCTTCTAGGCTCTCTCTGGCATTCTTTATGATCGCTACGGCCCTCTCATATAACTCTTGTCTACTAAGCTTTATTCTGGCAACACCCTGTTCAATAGACTTTAAGGCGCATGCAACAGCCTCCCTCGGATAGACCTCCCATTCCTCCATTGTCGGCAGGATATTATCCTCATGGATTCCCCTTTCCTCAGCAAATTTAGCTAGCTCCTCCGCAGCCGCTATACACATATCATCAGTTATGGTTCTTGCTCTAACATCTAGAACCCCACGGAAAATGGCTGGAAAACCTAGGCTATTATTTACTTGGTTTGGAAAGTCGCTTCTACCTGTAGCAACGATGCGAGCTCCCGCCTCCTTTGCCTCCCATGGCCATATTTCTGGTATTGGGTTTGCACAGGCGAAGACTATTGCATTATCCGCCATCATCTTTATCCATTCCTTCTTTATTACGTCAGGCCCAGGCTTTGAAGCACATACAATAGCATCCACGCCCTTCATAGCTTCTGGTATGTCACCCTCCCTTCCTTCAGCATTAGTTATTTGTGTGAGCTCGTATTTCCATGGATCTTCCTCTTTCCTTAAGTCTTTCCTATTTGGATACAGTATTCCCTTTGAATCCACCATTATAATGTTTCCGGGCTTAACCCCCCACCTTATAAGAACATACGCCGTCCTTATATTCGCGGCCCCAGCGCCTATGAGTGTTATAAGGCTCTTCTTTGGGTCCTTACCAACAATCTTAAAGGCGTTTATTAAGCCAGCTAATATTACTGCCGCTGTTCCCTGCTGATCATCATGCCAAACCGGAATTTGAAGGCGCTCTCTAGCCTTCTCTAGAACATAAAAACACTTCGGCCTCTCAATGTCCTCAAGATTAATCCCACCAAAAGTCGGCTCTACAAGCTCCATCGCCTTAACAAGCTCATCCGGATCCTTCGTCTTCAAGCACAATGGAAAAGCATCTACTCCGCCAAGATACTTGAATAGCAGCGCCTTTCCCTCCATGACTGGCATGGCGGCCTCAGGTCCTATATCACCCAACCCTAAAACCCTTGTGCCATCCGAGATAACGGCGACATAATTCCAGCGGTTCGTTAACTCAAATGACTTTTCCGGGTTTGCTTGAATCTCCTTGCAGGGTGCCGCGACGCCTGGCGTATACCATATCGCGAAATCCTCGAAACTCATTATAGCGCACTTCGGCATAACCTGAACTTTCCCCTCATAAAATCTATGCATAGGCGGAGCAAGTAGAGAGGGCTTCTTAGCCTTAGCTAAAAGCTCTTTAACGCTCAATTTTTCACCTTTTGACATAAATTCCCCCCAATAATAACCCTTTTCTTATAAGAAGATATGTTTCTCTCCCTTATATACATAGATATTTATGATATATATTGAGAAAGATTGCTTCTGAGCATAATGTTTACTTGACTTAGTTAGCTTCGGCATCCTCCTCTGCGAAGTATATAATTAAAACGCAAGATATATACGATAGAATTAATTTTACTATAACTATTCCTTAATACAGGTGGTTGATGAAAAGTTGGATATTTCAAAGATTGTTGAGGAGGTTGCTTTTAATCTTATAAGACAGGCTGTGATATACCTGCCAGAGGATGTCAAGGCTTCCTTAAAAAAAGCTTATGAGGAGGAGGTTAGTGAGGCTGCGAAGACTCAGCTAAAGGCCATTCTTGATAATATAGAGTTGGCGGAGAGATATCTGGCTCCAATATGCCAGGATACTGGCACAATTCTCTTTTATATTGCTGCGGGTGCTGAGGTGAGAGGCTTAGATAAGATTGAGGCGGCATTGATAAATGCTACTCGAAAGGCAACAAGAGAGGTTCCCTTAAGACCAAATGCAGTTGATCCCTTCACACAGAAAAATAGTGGAGATAATACTGGAAGGTTCATTCCATACATAAATTGGGAGATAGTTCCAGGAGACGCGTTAGAGATAACTGTTATGCCAAAGGGAGGAGGTTCAGAGAACATGTGCATCGCTAAGACGATTCCGCCGGGGGAGGGAATAAACGGCGTAAAGAAGTTTGTTATTGAAACTATTGTTGAGGCAGGGGCTCAACCTTGTCCCCCAACAATAGTGGGCGTGGGAATAGGCGGCGGAGTAGATGTAGCTATCAAGCTTGCCAAGAGGACCCTTTTACGACCACTTAATGTGCCCAACTCGGACCCAATATTAGATAAGCTTGAGAAGGAGCTTTATGAAGCGGCGAATAGGCTTGGTATTGGACCCATGGGTTTAGGTGGCAAAGCAACGGTTCTGGGCGTACACATTAATTATGCTTTTAGACATCCAGCATCATTCCCAGTAGCAGTCGCCTTTAACTGCTGGGCTGCTAGGAGAGCCTCGGCAAAAATTTATCCTGATGGAAGCGTTGAGTATTTAACGCATAAGGGGGTGGAGTAGGTGCCAGTCTATTACCTTAAGACGCCCATATCTGAGGAGGAAGTTCGTAAGCTCAGGGTAAATGACACAATATATATAACGGGGACGATAGTGACCGCGCGGGACCAAGCTCATAGAAGAGCCTTGGAATACTTCAAGGAAGGAAAGACTATACCAATAAACCTTGAGGGATTAGCTATCTTCCACTGCGGCCCCGTGGTTAAAAAGGAAGGAGATAAATGGGTTGTTGTAGCCGCCGGGCCGACAACAAGCACGCGCATGGACCTATTTGAAGACGAATTCATAAAGAACTTTAAGATTAGGGTTGTTATTGGGAAGGGTGGTATGGGTAAGAGAACCACAGAGGCCATGGCTAAATATGGGGCTGTATACGCTGCCTTTACTGGAGGGGCTGCGATGCTGGCTGCGAAAGCAATTAAAAGCGTTAGGGGCGTCGAGTGGCTGGATTTAGGAGTGCCGGAAGCACTATGGATCTTCGAGGTTGAGAACTTCGGCCCACTAACGGTCGCTATAGACTCGCATGGAAACAACATATACATGGAAGTCTCAAAAAAGGTCGAGGAGAGCAAAAGGAAAATCTATGAGGAGATCGGCCTATAAAATAAGCCTTACAATTTCTTCCTTAAGTTTTTACTTAGGGTTTAGGGTGAAATGGTATGGAGAAAAACTCGCATGATATAGTGATTGTTGGGGCTGGTCTAGCTGGGCTGAGAGCTGCTGTGGCGGCGGCTGAAGTGGGCAATAAGCTCAGTATTGCTGTGATCTCGAAGCTTCATCCCCTGAGGTCACACTCGGTCTGTGCTCAGGGTGGAACCGCGGCGGTCATGCGGGAGGGGGACTCCCTAGAATTACATGCATGGGACACAGTCAAAGGCGCAGATTTCCTAGCGGACCAGGATATCGTGGAGTTCTTCGTTAAACAGGCACCTAAAGAGATTATTACCCTTGAGCATTGGGGTTGCCCCTGGAGCCGCACACCCGACGGGAAAATTGATCAACGCCCCTTCGGCGGCCACAGTTTCCCGAGAGCCTGCTTCGCAGCCGATATGACGGGCTTCCATGAGATGCATACATTATATGGCAAAGCCGTAACCTACGATAACATAAAATTCTACGATGAGTGGTTTGCAACCTCATTGATGGTTGAGGATAATTCTGTGAGGGGTCTAACGGCAATAGACCTTAAGAGTGGCGAGATGGGGGTCTTTCAGGCTAAAGCTATCATCATGGCTACCGGCGGACATGAGCGCATATATGAATTCACGACCTTCTCCCACTCCTCAACAGGCGATGGGATGGCTATCGCCTACCGAGCCGGGGCCCCCCTAGAGGACATGGAGTTCGTGCAGTTCCATCCTACTGGCTTGGTTCCATCAGGTGTCCTGATAACTGAGGGTGCTAGGGGTGAGGGGGGATATCTAGTAAATGCTGAGGGCGAGCGCTTCATGAAGAAGTACGCGCCGAAGATGATGGAGCTGGCTCCACGCGACATCGTTGCAAGGGCTGAGGAGACAGAGATACTAGAGGGGAGGGCTTTCCAAAGCTCGCATGGTCCGTATATCGCCTTGGACCTAAGGCATTTGGGTGAGGAGAAGATTAGGGAGAGACTACCCCTCATCAGAGAGGTGTGTATTAAGCTTGCTGGGATAGATCCGGTTAACGAGGTTATTCCAATACGTCCAGCAGCCCATTATTCTATGGGTGGGATAAAGGTTAACATAAGGGCTGAAACTCCCATCCGTGGGCTATATGCGGCTGGGGAATGCGCTTGCTATAGCCTTCACGGAGCAAATAGGCTTGGGACTAACTCGACGGCTGAATGCCTTGTCTTCGGAGCTGTTTCCGGGGAGGAGGCTGCCAAGTATGCCCTGTCAACAGAGCTCCGCTCCTTATCGATGGAGAAGGCTTTAGCCGAGGAGAAAAGGGTCTTTGACGGAGTTCTCGGCAGCGAGGGGCCCGAGAGGGTTCCTGAGATAAGGAGGGAAATGAGGCAGGTCATGAATACGGATGTCTGGGTCTACCGGACAGAAGAGGGACTGGAGAGAGCGCTAAAGAAAATTAGGGAGTTGAGGGAGAGGTTTAAGCGCATAAAAGTTGAGGATAAAAGCAGAACATTTAATACCGGCTTGACGGCAGCTCTAGAACTGGACTTCATGCTAGAACTCGCTGAGGTCACGACATACTGTGCGCTTGTAAGGACCGAGTCGCGCGGCTCACATTACAGGCTTGACTACCCAAGTCGGGATGATAAGAAATGGCTGGTTCACACTTTAGCCTACTATACTGTCGAGGGGCCGCGCCTTGATTATATCCCTGTCACAATCACCAGGTGGGAGCCTGTTGAGAGAAAGTATTAGGGAGGAGGGAGACCTGTGAGTGAGGGTATGAAAATGGTGGAGTTTAGGGTTAAGCGATATGACCCGGTGACAAAAAAGCAGTACTTATCCACTTATAGGGTGCCTGTTCAACGCGGAACAACCATATTAGATTGCCTATTATATATTAAAGAGAGACTCGATGAAACCCTCACATTCAGATACTCGTGTAGAATGGGGATCTGCGGTAGCTGCGCGGTGAACGTTAATGGTAAGCCCATGCTGGCATGTTATACGCAGGTTCTAGACCTAAACTCTGACACATTGACGATTGAACCCCTATCAAACCTCCCGGTCATAAAGGATCTGGTCGTCGATATAGAGCCGTTCTTCAAGAAACTCAATAGAATTAAGTGTGTACTCATTAAGCCCCCGGAAAGCTTCAAGAGACTTGAAGAGTTTATTCAGTCCCCTGAAGATCACAAGAGGTATTGGGATCTAACCCTCTGCACCAAGTGTATGTCCTGCTACTCCGCATGCCCAACAGCCATAGATGAAAGGTTTCTGGGGCCATCCGCACTAACAATGAATTACAGGTTCACAATAGATTCTAGGGACGAGGGGCTGGAGGATAGGCTTAGAGCCATAACTGAGGGCGCTTGGCTGTGCACATCATGTAACTCCTGCACTCTCTTCTGTCCAAAGCTGGTTGATTGCTTAACATCCATAACCGAGAGTAAGGGTCTGCTCATTGAATTCGGTTTAATACCGAGAACGGTGAAGGACGTCCTTAAAAACGTTATGAAATACCATAATCCATATGGAGTCCACCAAAGTAAGCGGTTGGGCTGGGCTGGGAGCCTAGATATAAAGAGATACCCAAGTGTTGCAAGGGCCAGCATCCTTTGTTTCGTCTGCTGCTCAGCAGCGTATGATACCAGAAATATGGAGATTGCTAGGGCGATGACCTTAGTTCTCAATAATCTTGGCTTAGATTACGCAACTCTCGGTGAGGAAGAGTGGTGCTGTGGGGATCATATCCTGAGGATGGGTGAGAAGGGGCTATATGAGATGTTAGCTGAACATAACGTCGATACCCTACAGAAGTTCAGGGCGGACCGCATAGTTACCATCTCACCCCACTGCTACCATACACTCAAGAACGAGAAACCATACAAAGACCTAAACTTAAACGTCCAGCACTACACCCAATTCCTAGCGGAGCTACTGGACAGAGGCATATTAAAGCCGAGGAAGGAGTTTAAAGGTAAAGTGGCTTATCATGACCCATGCTACCTTGGAAAACGTAACCAGATCTATGAGGAACCCAGAAAACTCCTAGAGTCTATAGGCGGCTTAGAGCTGATTGAGATGAGGAGGTCTAGGGAGAGCGGCTTCTGCTGCGGGGGCGGTGCTGGCCGAGTCTGGACAGAAGAGGCTGAGCCGGAGAAGAGGCCGTCCGTGAACCGCGTTAAAGAGGCTCTGGAGCTGGGCGTTAACGTAATCGCTGTTGCATGTCCATTCTGTGCAACAATGCTGGAAGACGCCATAAAAATCCTAGAAGTCGAGAATAAAATAGTCGTCAAAGATCTCCTAGAAATACTAAAAGAAACACTCTAATATCCCTCACTCCCCATTTTCTTTAGGATCCTAAAGATACCCCATTTAGCCTTTTCTCGGGCAAGTTTATCCAAGTATTAATTTAAAATAGGGAATCTTTAGTTTAACCCCTAACGAAAATTCTTCATTGCTCGATTAAATCAATGAAAATTTTGTTTCCAAAGTCTCTTTTTAGCCACCAGAAGATTACTGTGGAGGAAGAGTTAAACCAAGTGTAAAGCTCTGTCGTTGGGAACCTAGCTTAAAGCGGTCCTACGAGCGCCAAAGCGGGCTTAAAAAGTTTATAAATGGCAAAATAAATCTTAAATGTAGAACATATTGAACTAAAAAGTAATATGGGACTGGCATGGTATCTCTATGATACTACAAGCGAGAAATGTGGTTAAACGTTTCGGTGGCCTGATTGCAGTAGACCATGTAGACCTAAATGTGCAAAAAGGTGAAATTGTAGGGTTAATTGGACCTAATGGCGCTGGAAAGACAACGCTGATAAATCTAATAATGGGCGTTTATAAACCAGATTATGGAAAAATATTTTTGGATGGCGTAGACATCACAAAAACCCCTCCTCATGAAAGATGCCACATGGGAATAAGCCGTACACATCAAATTCCCCAAATTTTCTCTTTTATGGACGTGATCTCAAATGTTGCTTTGGCAATCATTTACGGCAAACGGAAAAAGGATGTGACTTTAAAAGAGGCTTTAGAAGAAGCCGAGTATTACCTCAATATGGTTGGGTTATTAGAAAAAAAGAAAATACTCTCAAGGAATCTTCCATTATATGAACTTAGGATGCTGGAGCTCGCGAGAGCTCTTGCAACAAATCCAAAGCTGCTACTAGTCGATGAAGTTATGGCTGGTTTAAACCCAGAACAATGCTCATTAGCGGTTGACTTAATGATGAAGATAAAGGAAGAATTCAATTTATCGATTTTATGGGTGGAACATGTTATGGACGTGATAATGCGCGCCGCTGAAAGAATAATAGTGCTAAACTATGGAAAGAAGATAGCTGAAGGAAAACCTCTTGAAGTAGCTAGGAATGAAAAAGTTATAGAGGCTTATCTAGGTGAGGCTTATGCTTGAGATTAAAAACTTAAACGTTTTCTATGGTGGCATCCCCGCCCTTAAGAATCTAAGCATGTTTGTAAAGGAAGGAGAATTTATTGTCGTAATCGGCGCAAACGGAGCTGGCAAAACTACCCTGTTAAACTGCATTGCTGGGCTAGTTAAAGCTTTTTCTGGCAAAATCTTTTTTATGGATAAAGAAATTCAAGATTTATCAGTCCACCAGAGGGTTAAACTTGGAATCGCCCTCATCCCTGAGGGGAGAAAACTTTTCCCATATTTAACGGTCACTGAAAACCTTCTGATGGGTGCGAGTTGCCGACAAGATTTATGGAATAAAAGGTTTGAACTATTAGAGGAAATTTTTAACATGTTTCCAATACTCGCTCAACGTAGAAATTCGTTTGCTAAAACACTTAGTGGTGGAGAACAACAATTACTTGCAATAGCAAGGGTTTTAATGATGTCTCCAAAGCTAATTTTAATCGATGAGCCATCTACAGGTTTAATGCCTAAAATTCTTAAGCAATTATCTGATGTCTTTAAATACCTTCATAGTGAGGAGAAAAAGACCATTATTTTAGCTGAGCAAAATGCAAGACTCGCTCTAAAAATCGCGGAAAGGGGTTATGTTCTTAGGAGAGGGGAAATATATCTCGAAGGAAATAGTGATGATCTTCTAAAAGATTCCAGGATTCAGTCAGCCTATTTAGGAGTTTGATATATAATAACACAAAATAATCTATTATTCTTATTATTGATGCACGCCCATGGCAGTTCTCGTTAGTAAATTCAATTAATCAGTCCGTCTGAATCGAATAGGCAAATGCTCGCTTACTTTTTGTTTGCTGATTATTCCTAGCAGCCCCGTTGGAAGCACTAAAAATAAAATTAGCATCACTAACGGAAATATAAAGTAATTAAGTTGTCCAAAAATGTTCCGTAAAAAATCTTCTATGAAGATTACTAAGAATGATGCTGGAATGATACCATAAAGTCCGCCTGAGAGCGCTATGGTTAAATAAAACTTAAGTAATATGTACAGAGGCAAATATTCTACTCCCGCAAACGTCTTATAATAATGAGCAATAAACCATCCCATTAAAGACATCATTGCTGACGTTACTATATGTATAATAACTTTATATTTGTTTACATTTACTCCAAGTTCCATTGCCACCCTCTCATTTTCATTTATTGCCCGGAAAGCGAGACCATACTTCGATTTTAAAACTCTATCCATTACAAATAAGTAGACGAGTAAAAAAGTAATTATTATGTAAGCGTAAATGGTTAAATCTATAATCACTCTTCCAGTGCTTACAATTGGGCTTATCCCTTTTATTCCCTCTTCCCCGCCAAATATGCCAGAATAAATATAGGTTAATTGCAGGAAAACGTAGGGGATAATTATAGTGACTAGAGAATAGTATAGACCGCCGACAAAAATTGTGAGCAAACTTGTAGCTAAACCAAATATTAATCCAGAAGATAGAGCAGTTAATAGCGTGAATGCAGGACTGAGATATAAATAAAGGTTTGATAGCCCAGCAGTAAAGCCCCCTAACGCTACAAAAAATTGGGGGCCAAAGTTGTTTCGACCTGTACCAATTCCCTGAACGTAAAGTGCTGTAGAGATGCACGCATATACGCCAGCTATAATAAATAGATGCATATAGCGATGTAGATTAAATATGAATAATATTAAAGGAATTATAGATAGAATAACACTTACCACCGCAGCAATCTTTATTCTCTGTAAAAATGTTTTTTTTAACTTTACCACACCCGCTCACCCGCGATTAATCCGCGTGGTCTTAATAGTAGAATAAGCAAAGCGCAAAATAGACCGCTCAACATTGTAAATCTTGGTGAGAAAATAAAACTAACTGCGGAATGAAGAAACCCGATAATAAATGATGCAATAATAGTCCCCTTTAGATTACCTAGACCCCCAATAATTGAGATTATTAAGGCTGTTAAAAGTAAAGGAAAACCCATATAGGGTGATATTTCCCAAAAAGGAGCGATCATCACCAGACATATCGTGGGGGGAAATATTGAAATAATCATAGCGTAAAGATAAACTCTATCGACGTCAATTCCCATTAATTCAGCTGCAGCTCTATCTTGCGAAACAGCTCTTATTGATAGCCCTATTTTAGTCTTTAAGAGGAAAAAAGCAAGTGAGAGAATTAATGCTATTGAAATTATGCAGCAAGCTAATAGCTGAAGCGCCAGATTAATTGAACCTACTCTTATTTCTCCTTTAAGAAAAGCGGGAAAATTAACCCCCGCAACTATTGGGTACTTGAAGTTTATTAATTCTTCGAAGAAGATCCATATAAGTAGAGTCGCCATAAAAAGTCTACCTTCGTCTGCTAAGTTTGGTTTAATGCACCATTTATAGGAAGCTATAGAATATAATATTTGGAGAACAATCATTATGGCAAAAGCCATTGGAAGAGCTAAATTAAAGTCTTTCCAGAATATCCATGTCAAGTAAGGTACGAAAGTATAAGTGATTGTGAAGCCAAAATAAAAAATTCTAAAAACTCCATATACCAGCGAAAAGCCGGTTGAAATCAATAAATATATACAGCTAAGGAGTAGACCGTTTAATGCTATTACATCATACATTTAAGCTCACTTGCGCAGACTTTTGACAGGAACAAATGGAATCGTAGCAACCTCTTCAGGCCACACAGCTTTGCAATTACCATCCTCTCTCCATTGACCAAGGTAAACAATATAGTAAGGATACCCCACAGCTACCCTATGCGCGTCAGGTGCTGGCGGTGACTTGAATTTAATTTTACCTAATAATCCATTTATCTCTATTTCTAGAAGTGCTTGAATTAATTTATCTGCGTCTAAAGTTCCTGCCTTTTTCACCGCAGCCTCAAATGCCAACAATGCATTATATACGTGATATGCTGCCATGGTTATTCCATATCCTGTATCGCGTAATTTTTTGATGAATTCAGGCTCTCCACCGGTCACCTTTATATAATCCACATCAGGTCCAGCCGTGATTACGCCTAAACAAGCCCCCCCTGTTTGTTCCCAGAATTTATAGTTTGTAACAGCGCCACCATCTAAGAATAGGTCAATATCTTTAGCTGCTGATGTAGCCCATTGCTTAACAATTGTTAGGGTATCCATATTTTGCTCTACCCAGAAGATAAATTCTGCGCCAGACGCGGCTATTGCATCGAACAAAGGAAAGAACACTTTCTCCTGGATATCCGTGAGAGCATAGTACACGACTTTCATTCCCATTTCTTCAAAAGCTTCCTTAAGTGGCTTCAATCCATACTTCGGTAAGCCTTGTGTGTAAGGTCTTGTCCATTCCATGTTTTCAATAAGCAGGGCCATTTTGCTATAGCCGCATTTAGTCATGAAATATTTAGCTGATTCACAGTATCGTTGATAAGTGTCTAAGGTTCCATCGTTGGCTACAAAGAAGAATTTATACTTATTATAATCTGATAATAATTTTTCGTTGGTAACGATACTATTTTGCAAAGTAGCGATCTGCAGATGTGGATATTCATTATATAATTCAGCAGCAGAATCCATAACTGCTAATGTCCAAGAGGTCAGCTCAGTTAACACAAGCACAACTTTATCTTCGGTTACTAACTTCTTATGTGCAGCAACGTTTGCCGCGGTTTCTCCTCTATTATCTTCTACTATTACTTCAACTGGCCGTCCTAACAGTCCTCCCCGCTTATTAACCTCGTCACGCCACATCTCCATAACTATCTTATTAGTTATTCCCCGTACAGTTGACATGTGAAAGATTCCTCCCACCTTTATTGGCGGGGCTGGGGATGGGGCTGGCATAGAGGACCAATAATACCAAAATGAACCTGCGGCAACAACTACAATAATAACCAAGAGGATTATAGACTGTATTTTTGTTATTGCTCTACCCACACAACGCTCCCCCCTTTGAGCTTTAACCTTCTATAGGTTTTCAGAAAAAGAAAACCTATTTAAACTTTCCTAAACTTACAGTAAAAATTAAATATTAAAATCTAGGATTTGATTGAAGGTCTTAGAATATTTATGGGGAGTATTAGAGTTTAAGATCATTAAATTGGCCGAAACTTAACTGTGATCCACGCTAAACTGATTATTTCTAGGCTTAAAAGGAGGTGAAGGGATTTGAACCCTAGAGGCTGGTGCCGGGGGCGGGATTTGAACCCGCGACCTCCAGATCTCTTATCTATGATTCATGCCCTGACCCTTTAGTTGCTACGTTGATTATGAGTCTGGCGCCCATCCAGGCTAGGCTACCCCGGCTACACCAATTTTTACATTAATTCTAACCTCTTAAATAAGGTTAACTAATGCTTAATTGGATCTCCTTTAAGGTAGAGGTTAAATCGCTTTTGAGTTTACTTTTCCCTATGGTGGGGGGTGTTAAAGATCTTTTTGCTCGGACTGTAAGCCCGTGATCCTCAAGATGCACTCAAATTGTTCTCTTGTGCGCTTAGCTTTATATGCTTTCAGGGCTTGGATGAGGCTGTCCGCATCCAAACGCCTAAACTTTTGGGCAATGGTCTCTGCGGTTCTACCCCTAATGAATAGGTATTGGCTTATTGAAGTTACGTTTGAGGTTTTCCTTCTGTTACTCGCGCTCTCGAAGTCTAATATGTGCGGCTTATCCCTGGCGTCGACGATTATGTGCTTATCTGCCCAGCTGAGCTCCCCGTGATCCAAGCCTATCGAATCGAGCCTCCAGCATTGCTCAAGAATATCCCTTAGTACCCTACTGAGCCTTCTAGGGGCACCCTCTTCATCACGACTTAACCCCTTAACCCACTTTGGGAGAAGCCCGCCCTCAATATACTCGGTTAATAGGAGACTTTCGCTGTATTTTAGAAGCTTAGGTCCAACATCAACGCTATTGGCTATTCTAAGCATCTCTGCTTCGTGGAGTAGTCTTCTAGGCTCAACGTCAGTCCTAAGGATCTTTAGTGCAACTTTGTGGTTATTGTCGGAGAGGGCTGCGAGAACCACGCCCGTGCAGCCCTTGCCTAAAAGGGGGATGCCATCAACCATTTTATCTCCAGAAAAGACTATGGCTCTAATACCCACCTCTTTAATCTCCTTAATCCTCCTCTTAAGGACCTCTGGATCGCATTTTGGGTAGCATACTATATGCCCATATCTTTCCTCAAAGAGGCTTTCAACCGGAACAATGATCTCCATTAGTCGCCAACCCTAGCCTTAAATAAGCCACCTCGGTTTACCGATAAGATATTCTGTTAGGAATCTGGCGAAGTCGCCGCTGGATAAATAGAAGTCTAGTATCTCATCGTTAACTAGTATCTCTATGCCCTCTGAGAAGGCTTTAGCAACTAGGCTTGCAACGCCAATGCTTTTCCCTCCATCCGGGGCAAGCTTATGCTTAAGGAGCTCAACTATGTCCGTGTAGCGTCTACGCTTCTCAACAACCAATCTGTCCTCCTCAATTCTTGGGCCCGAAAGGACACTTTCTGAGATCAGATATTTCTTTAAGAAGTCCTCACAATTATCGGCCCTATATATTGGCGGCCCCAAATGTCTCTCAATAGGTGGAAGGTGTCGTGAGGAGACCTCAAAGATAAACACGCTTGATCTCTTCTCGTCGCTCCAAACGTTACTCCTAATAACGTCAAAGTTGAACTGCCTAATCAAGTTTAGTATGGCCCTCTGCGACCTAAAGAGCTGTCCCCAGAGTATATCTGGGACAGCCTTTATAGTCCCAGTCTTTACAAAGATGATTGCAGAGCCCCTGTTCTTTATAATCCTGAGCAACTCCTCGGCAGAGTAGGGCTTTATGGCTCTTGGACTAAAGAACTTTATATCGGGGTTTTTGAGGAAGAGTCTTGAGGCTAAGATGAACTCGTTTAGCTTGTTGACTTTAACTGCTGAGGCAACGTTTCTACTCCCATCGACTGGGTCGACAACTATGAGCGGCTCATCCCTGAATATCCTTTTTGCCTCCTCCTGGCTCCTGTAATATCTCTCAATATCTATGACCTCGCCCTTACGCCACCTTGACGCTGCTTCTAGGACGCTTATAAAGGAGCCATAATATAGGATCAGAAGCTCACAGAGGTATCCGCTGAAGCCCCCAACCTTGATCTCCGCGCCATAGACGCCTAAGCCACGCGTAAAAGCCTTTAATAAACGTATTTCATTCTTCAGAAAATCATCTAACCTACTCTTGACATAACGTGTGTGGAATGGGGTTCTGTCTACTGAAGACTTCGCTTCGCTTGGATCCCTGACCCTAAAGCATGGAACAAAGTTTATTGTGAAGCCATCTATGTAAGCTTCGAGATAGGGGTGTTCAGCATAGGCCTCTAAGTAATTCCCCCCGGAAACTCTTTTTGTTGTCTCTAGAACCCTCTGAAAGGCTTCTCTACCATATTCGGGTGGGAGCAGAATGAATACATCTATGTCCTTCTCGCCAGCTAACCAGGTATCCTTAGCGATAGAGCCTTCAATCTGAACTTCTGCGCTAATATTATCCCTTAAAAGCTCCCTCTCTAAAGCGTTGACAAGAAGCATGGAGAGCTTTAATGTCTCAGCTCTCTCCCTCTCGCTTGGCGTGACCCGCTTAAGAACCTCCTCACAAATACCCTTGATTTTTACTTCAGCATTTTTGTCTAGGTTTACGTCCTTAGGCATATTTTTATTCCTCGCCGCCCGGCATCAATAGAGGAATCTTAATGGCATACTTCCCTCAACGTCGAATATATTGGTCCCTTGGGAGTCAACACGCTCTTCTTAAGCCTTAAACACTTAGCTCTGACAACCCCAAACTTATAATCCTCGTATCTCCTAATTATCTCCGCGAGCTCTTCCCGCTTTCTGCCGCTCCTAACTCTGGCTATTGTTATGTGGGGGCTGAATCCCTTATCGTCCGGCCTTAAGCCTATCTTCTGAAGGTTTGGTTCTAGCTGATAATAAATGCTTCTTAGCTCATTTATGCCCCTTCCAATGCCAGCCCATACTACGTTTATGTGTCTCATACTTGGGAAGGCTCCTAAACCCTTAACCTCTATATCAAATGGCGAAAAAACGACCTTAGTCATTTCATTATAGACTCTCTCGATCATCGCTAAGGGTATTTCCCCCAGAAACCTCACTGTTATATGAATGTTTTCAGGTTCAACTGGCTTTATATCGGCGCCGCATTCGAGGAGGGTAGACTGAACTTTACTCAGCTCCTTGGCGACATTCTCATCGTCTATGTCGAAGGCGATGAAGCTGCGGATCAACTCCAAACCGACTAGGCCTCCATCAAATACGTTATAGATATTACGTCAAAGATAAATTCTTATGCCAGAACCTTTAGGTAACCGCGTATACAGAAACCCTTTAAATTTTCATCCAGCAATACTATTCTTTGTCTCTATGCGGCGCATAAATAATGTCTCAGCAAGAGTGTGTTATGCTTGTCTCATGGTAAGCCGCGCGTCGTCATAGGCATAGCTGGTATGCCCGGAGCCGGGAAGGATACTGTCAAAGAGATTATATGTAGGTACGGTTTTCCAGTCATCGTTATGGGTGATGAGGTTAGGGCTGAAGCGGCCCGCAGAAACCTTGAGCCTACACCGGAGAACCTTGGTAGGCTAATGCTGCAGCTCAGAGCCGAAAAGGGCCCAGATGCCGTGGCTAAGATGTGCATGAAGAAGATTAGTGGTTTGGATGTTGATGTCATAGTGATCAATGGCTTGCGTAGCCCGCAGGAAGTTGAGTTCTTTAAGAAAGAGTTTCCATCCTTTAAGGTTATGGCCATACATGCCTCGCCTAGTACTAGGTTTAAGAGGCTGCTTAGGAGGGGTAGGAGCGATGATCCAAAGAACTGGGAGGCATTTAGCGTACGCGATAGGAGGGAGTTAGGTGTCGGCTTAGGTGAGGTTATAGCGCTGGCCGATTACATGATTATTAATGAAGGAACAATTGAGGAGCTGGAGAAGGAGGTTAATAGGGTTATAGAGAGGGTGGTTTGGGGTGAGCGGTCGGATAGGGAATGTTGAGGTCCTAATCGAGGTTGACGTTAACCCCACCGAGGGCGTCGATAGGGTTAGGGTTGCCGTACAGAGGGTTTTTGGGAACATAAACCTGGAATTAGTTGGTGAGGGAGACTATAAGAAACTCGTTGGGAGGGCTAGTGGGCAGGAGAGTCTGATACACTTCTACGAACTACTTAGGAGGGAACGCATACTTGATGCAGCAAGAACAGTCCTTTTAAGGAGTGTTCAAGGGAATAAAATAATCTTCTACCTAAATAAGCAAGTGGCTTATGTCGGCCACATATCCTTCTCACAGCCCTACGGTGAGTCGCCCCTGGGCCCGATACGTGTGGAGATCCGATGCGATAGCCCGCAAGACTTAATTAATTGGCTAACGCCAAAAACTGCAAGGTGAATGTTGCGTCCAAGAGGGCTCATTTATGCGCATAGGATTATCCACGCTCTTTCGTCTCAATAAGCCATTAAGATACGCCCTCAGAGACATAGATGAGGTTGAGGTAGATCATATAGAGGTTGTCGATGAGGGAATGCACAAGCTTGATAGCAGAAAGGTGGAGGTAATTAGGAGGTTCATTAAAGAGAGGAATTTAAGCCTATCGGTCCACGCGCCCTTCGCTGACATAAACATAGCATCCACTTCACCGTCCATCAGGAGCGCCATTATGAGGAGACTTAAAAAATCGATGAGGCTATCGGCCAAACTAGGTCCAGAATATTGGATTTTCCATCCCGGCGTGAGGAGCGCCATTAGCGATATCGTCCTAGGACTAGATTGGAAAATAAATTTAGTTTCCGTTCATGAGCTCCTTAAGGATGCTAGGCAATACGACATGAAGATAGCTATTGAGAATACTCCAAGGACTTTTCCCTTTGTGCTCAGGTGCGTCGATGATTTTAAGAGATTTTATAGAGAGTTAGGTGACGATGGCCTAGAGCTTGGGATTGCGCTTGACGTTGGGCATGCAAATATAGGTGGAGAATTGAATGAGATGATAAGATCCTTTCATGATAGGATAGTTCACGCACATCTACATGACAACAATGGGGATAGGGACTCGCATCTCGGCATAGGCTTCGGGAAGATAAATTGGCCGGGGCTCATAGGGGATCTTATGAGCGTGAGGTATAATGGGGCGCTGGTGGTGGAGTCGATAAGCAATATCAAGGAGAGCATAAATACTCTAAGAAAACTGATTGGTAGGTGACTTAAGACCCCTCAGAGTCTCGCAGCAGTGGGATTTCTATCTCCTCGAGGTCTCTGGCAATAATAATGTTTGGGAATATTCTCCTAGCTCCACTAAGTAGTCTCTCAGCCTCGCTGTATCTTGCGCTTATATGCATTAATACGAGGAGCTTCACATTCGCTTTAAGAGCTACTCTTGCAGCCCCGCTTGGCGTCGAGTGCCCCTCTTCCTCAGCCCTCTCAATTAGATCGTCGCCCAGCGTCGCCTCATGAATTAATACATCAGCCCCGCTGGCGAGCTCAGCGATCTTTTCGGAGGGCCTTGTGTCACCGCTGTAAACAATCTTTCTCCCCGGCCTCGGAGGGCCTAGCACGTCGGATGGCTTAATAACTCTCCCCTCCGGAAGAATTATATCCATGCCCCTCTGCAATCTAGACCATAATGGGCCCTTTGGGATGCCGAGCGCAATAGCTTTCTCAGGATAGAATTTCCCGGGCCTTGGCTTCTCTATAAGGGCATAAGCCAGCGATGGGATAGAGTGGTCAGCCCATACCGCCCGCACTTCATAACCCCCACCATTATATACTGTTCCATCCACCTCTATCTCGCTCACCTCTATTGGGAAGGAAAGCCAGAACTTTACGGTCGATGTGACGGCTTCTATAAATGCCTTAATCCCCGGCGGCCCATAAATTTTAAGTGGCTTATCCCTTCCGAGAAGCGACATTGTCTGCATCATTCCTGGGAGGCCGAGGACGTGGTCTCCGTGCATATGCGTTATAAAGACGGTCATTTTGCGGTTGAAGCCTATGCCAGCCCTCATCATCTGCCTCTGCGTCCCCTCGCCACAATCGAACATTAAAACCTCGCCCTCACGCCGTATAACTATTGATGGAAGGGATCTATCGTTTGTTGGTAGACTTCCAGCAGTTCCAAGAAAGATGATTCTCAGGCTCAACTTTAAGCTCCCTCGAGTCTCCTGAAGATGGCTACTTCTCTTGTGAGTCTTCTGTGAACATATACGTAATGCGACTCCAAATGCTTAAAGCCATATCTTTTCCCAATCTCCGAGATTCCCAAGGTCTTTGGAGCAGCTAGGCATACTATTCCACCCTCTTTAATAACATCAATTGCTGATGAAAAGAAGTGTTCTATTAGATCCTTTGCTGTTAGGCCGAATGTTGTTGCAGCGGTTCCATATGGTGGATCAGTTATTATGTGGTCAACGCTCTCGGCGATTAGCGGTAGAAAGCGTGCATCCGCCACGGCCATGTGCTCGGGCCTTACACCAAACAGGTCTAGGTTTCTTATACTTCCCTCAACCATATACCTCTTGGCGTCGAAGCCCATAACCCTACACCCAATTAATCCAGCCTCTATCAATATGCTTCCAGTCCCACAGAAGGGGTCTAAAAGTAAGCTACCCCTCCTAGCCTGCGCCAAATTGACCATGCACCTAGCCATCTTCGCTGTCAATGCGGCCGGATGAAAGAAGACTCTCTTGCGGGGATTACGCTCCATTAGCTCCCTCCGGGTTAATTCGGCGAGCCTTAAGCCAAGGATGAAAATATCATCTGTTAGGAAGCCGAGAAAAGTCTTATCCGGGCTTCTTAAATTAACCCTCACATTTCTCTCTTTCATGCCCTCAAATATTACTTCGCCTATCTTGCGCTCTAGGGTGGAGCAGCTAAGGTGCGGGGATGAGCCCCTAACCCTTAGCACTCTGACGAGGAAACTCTCATTATCCCTTAGAAATTCTGCGAAGTCAACTCTCCTAACATTTAACATGATTTCGTCCGGTTCAGCTTTGCAGGCGAATATCTCTAGGCAGCAGTATCTGGCAAGCGCGGACCTAGATCTGACAGATTCAATGCACATTGGGTCGGCTTCAACCCTGAGGACCTGTGTTTGCTCGCCGAGAACCCTATATGAGAAGCCCTCGGCGGCCAAGATTGACTTGACCTCTGAGTACGGGAGGGTTGGATTCTCCCCAGAGACGACGAAGAAGAGCCTAGTCACATCACTACCTCTCATTAAACGAGGAGTGAAAAGCCCAATTAAAACATATTGGTTAGTGAAAAAGGATTAAATATTCTTCCCCAAATGTTCTTGCAGGAGCTCTTTAGCCCTCTCCAACTTGATTCTTCGCTCCCTAACCATCTTCTCCGCTATTATATCTATCAGGTCGCCAGTTGCGCCTGCCATTATTGCTACGTTTCTCGCATGTAGCTCCATATGCCCCCTCTGTATGCCCTCCGAGACAAGGGCCCTCAGCGCCGCTAGGTTCTGGGCTAATCCAACGGCAGCCATGACCTCAGCCAGCTCCCTCGAAGACTTAACACCAAGAATCTTAAGGGCTATTCTAGCTATCGGATGAGCCTTTGTCGCGCCACCTATTATGCCGACTGGCATGGGCATCTCTATAGATCCAACTAGGTCGCCATCCTCATTCTTCTCCCATATTGAAAGGGGCATATAACGTCCAGTCCTGGCGGCGTAGGCGTGGGCGGCAGCCTCAATCGCTCTATGGTCATTGCAAGTTGCTAGGGCGACGGCTATCACGCCATTTAATATACCCTTATTATGTGTAACAGCCCTATAGGGATCCGCCGCCGCAAAAGCGTAGGCGTCGACGATGCCATCGACGATCTCCTCCCCGCCAACAGCGTTCTTATCAACCACAGTCCAGGCCCTAGCGAGCCTCTCTGTAGCGAAGTTTGAGATTATCCTTAAATAGACTCTCCCACCAGTTATCCGCTCTATAAGCGGCGCGACAGCCTCGCACATACTGTCGACGGCGTTGGCGCCCATAGCATCCCTGCAGTCGACCATAAGTTCGGTTATCACCATGGGCCCCCTAATCGTCTCAATAACTTTAACTCTCAAATCCTTGGCTCCTCCCCCAGCCGCGAGGAGCGATGAATGATCCTCATTAGCCTTCTTCAGAATCTTATCCTTAGCATCTAGGATCGCCATCCTAGCCCTATGCGGGTCCTTAATCCCAACACTTTGTATTTGCCCTATCATTATCGGCTCGGTGCTGCTAGCATATATTCCACCCTTACCCCTAGTCATCTTAGCTCCGTAACTAGCGGCCGCAACGACGGACGGCTCCTCAATAACCATTGGCACCAAGTAATCCCTGCCATTAACCAAGAAGTTTACGGCCACGCCCATGGGCATTGGAAAAATCCCTATGACATTCTCTATCATCCGGTCAGCCAAATCTAGGCTGGGCGAGCCAGAAGCCCTGAGCATATTGACCTCCTCATCGGTTAAGCTGGCAAAGTCTTTAACAAACTTGAGTCTCTCATCAATGCTCATTTTATAGAAGCCGGAGACGGCAGACGTTTTTGGTGAACCCAATCTCTCACCGCCTGAGAGTACAATAAAGATATAATTTGAGGGTGAGGATAATAAATGTTGAATCTTTGATCGCCCACCTTTAACAAAACAATTCTTTAGCTGTATTAGTATAACAGAAATATTTTACATTATTATATCAAGGTACCGCCATTTTCTCAACAAAATTATCTTTTATCTTGTAAAATAGCAGTCGTCCCCCCATGCATTTTTATACTAAATGATCATAATTGCCCGCCTAAGCATACGTAAAGGTATGTTAAGTGCGTATATGCGTTAATGTTCTAAGCGTATTAACAAGTTTAAAACTATCGTTTTTCAGCCATTCTTTTGGGGCTGAGTGGTGAAGTGTAATGTCATCGAGGTTCGCTAAGAAGTGGGAGGAGGGGGATCTTAAGGGGATTAAGGGCGTACTAAACCCCTCTGAGCCACTAAGAACTAAGGTTGAGTTGGCCATTAAGCGGATCGAGACGCAGATACAATATATTGAGGATGTGCTAAACCGCTTAAGTGAGAGAGATAAGTACCTGTTCTCCAGGGTTGTTGATGCATACTCTAGGCATCAGATGCAGAGGGCGCGGGTTCTAGCAAACGAGCTTGCTGAGCTGAGGAAGATGGCGAATTTTATGATGAACGCCGAATTGGCCCTTGAGAGGGTTGTGCTAAGACTTAGGACTGTGAGCCAGCTCGGTAATGTTGTCTCGACATTGACCCCGGCGGTGCAGGTGTTACAGAATGTACGCGTAGGATTAAGTGGTTTCCTGCCGAGTGCTGAGAGGGAGCTTGGTCAAGTGAGCACAATACTCAATGAACTGATTGTTGAGGCTGGCGGGGTCACTGGCCTTACACCAAACTTTGAGACTGCAAGCGATGATGCCCAGAAGATCCTTGAGGAGGCCGCCTTAGTAGCCGAGCAGAAGATGAGGGAGAAGTTCCCGGAACTTCCATCCATAAAATCCGCTGAGGGCTCCGAGGAGAACGAGTTCTCTAAGTAGTATTAATGGTGGGAGGTATGTATTTTGATAGATGATAATGTTTTCCCCTCATTGATCGGAAAGCCCTTAAAAGATGAGAACGGTAGGGAGATAGGTAGAATAATATCCTTCGTAATAGATTCCTCTGGAGCGGTTAGGGAGGTTTTGGTTGAGGGCAGAAATGAGGCGTTTGTTAAGTATCCTGTTAGAAGATTAAAGTGTGTGCAGGAAGACGTTTTCCTTGTTTTTGACATAGAGAGACGAGTTGAGGAGATCTGCGAGAGGATGCCATTACTAATTAAGAAGCGGGAGGTGCTTGAGACCCTATTCAAGAACAAGGAGATACTACCGGAGATTTATGAGAGTCTAAGCGCGGAGATAGATAAGTTGATTAGCGAGATAGGGGCCGAGGCACAGGTTCTCCTGAAGGAGATAGATTGTGAGGTTCAGCAACAGGAGGATTCGATTAAGGCACTTTATCTCGCCAGAACTTTTCTTGAGATGGAGCATGGTGTGGGCAACGTTAAGGACGACGCCTTCCGCCAATCATTATTATCCATCCTCAGAGAAATAAAGCATCTCTCGCATAGGAAAATGAGTCTATTAAAGATTAAGGAGAAACTTTCAAGCTTAATTCCCCAAAATAGTACTGGATCCAGCATCAGTCCTGAGCAGAAGACAGCCATAAGTGTCCGTATAACGGACAAGTGAGTGTTCTTCTTTGCTAATGAGGAGGTTGCTTTATGGCTCCGATGGTTAAAGGCTTTTTCGGAAAGCCGAGGAGGACTCTAAATGAAATGCTCTTTGAGTCTATTTGCGAGCTTGGGAAATACTATTCTAGGCTTGAGCTGGTTTACTCTAGGCTTATAAAGAGGGAGCGTGACCTATTTAACGAATGCGTCTCATCTCTAAGCAGAGGGATGCAGAACAAGGCGGCCGTTTACGCTAATGAGATTGCCGAGTTAAGGAAGATTATATCAGTTATACAAAATGTCCAGCTCTCGATCGAGAGAGCGATACTGAGACTTGAGACATTTAAGGCTGTGACGCCAACGCTTCAAGATATTAGGGGCGTCTTTAGTGAAGTTAAAGAAACCCTTAGTTCGCTCGCTAAAGTCGTACCATCCTTAACGCCGGAGCTGAGCAACTTTATGAACTCTATAAATGAGCTGCTGGCGGTGACCGAGATAAGCCCGACGAAATGCGAACCTGTGGTTGTAAGCGATGAGGCTACCGAGGCAATACTTAGGGAGGCACTAGATCACCTCAAGAGTGAGGTTGAAAAGAAGATTCCTGAGCCGCCAGAAGGTACTCTAATTCCTGAGCCGCCTAGGACTGTTGCCGTTAAATCTCGAATAGCCCTAACAGTTAATGGGGCGGAGGCATATATAGGTGAAGGTGGGTCAATAATCGGCGTGAGAAACAGCAATCAGAGTAGATTGATGGAGGAGCTTATTTTAGACTACATCGAGCGTAATAATGGCGAACTAAATCTATCAAAGTGTGCTGAAGAGCTAAACATGCCGCCGAATAAAATTATGGAGATCATCGAGTCGCTTAGCAAGAGGGGTATAATAAGAGTTGAGTAGGCGTAGGGAGGGTTATGAGCGCCGCGCAGGAGCTCGAGCACCTTGCGCTTAAATATGCGGAAAAGGCTGTGACGCTGGACAGGCAGGGAAAAGGTGAGCTGGCAATAGAGGCCTACGAGAAGGCCGTAGATGCTTTGCTCAAGATAGTTAGGCTAAACCCAAACTACGAGCTAAATAAAATATACTTACAGAGGGCGGAGGCATATAAGAGGAGAATCGCGGCGCTTAAATCCTCCCTACATATGAGCCCGATGGCGGTATATGCCCCTGAGGATGACGCACATTTCGAGAATCTAATTCTAAGAGAGACGCCTAAGGTTACATGGGATGAGATTGTCGGGCTTGAGGACGCAAAGAGGGCCATAAAGGAGGCAATTATATACCCATCTCTTAGGCCCGAGATATTTCCACTAGGTTGGCCTAGAGGAATACTATTGTTTGGGCCGCCGGGCTGCGGGAAGACTCTCCTAGCGGCTGCTGTTGCGAATGAGATTAAGGCCAAGTTTATACCGATTGATGCGGCGTCCATAATGTCTAAGTGGCTTGGCGAGGCTGAAAAGAATGTTGCCAGACTATTTGACATTGCTAGAAGGGAGGCTAAAAACTCTCCAGTGATAATCTTCATAGATGAGATTGATTCATTGGTCGGTATTAGGAGGCTTGAGGTCGGCGGTGAGGTTAGAGTTAGAAATCAGTTTCTTAAGGAGATGGATGGAATACTTGACAAGAAGAGCCCCCTAAGAGTATATGTTGTAGGCGCAACGAACAAGCCATGGGATTTAGATCCGCCATTCATAAGGCGTTTTCAGAAGAGGATCTATGTTCCCCCACCTGGCTACAAGGAGCGCCTAGAAGCGTTTAAACTATATACAAGACCGTTGAGGCTGGCGCCTGACGTAGACCTGGATGGATTAGCTAGGTTGACCGAGGGCTACTCGGGCAGCGACATAATGGACGTATGCCAATCAGCGCAACTAAAAGTCAACAGCGAAATATTTGAGAGGTGCGAGGACTACATGAAAGCGGAGCCTAGGCCAATAACCATGAGGGACTTCCTAGAGATCCTAGAGAAGAGAAAGCCGAGCATAACAAGGGAGATGCTAACTCAATACGAGAAGTGGTGCAATGAGTTCAAAGCCCTTTAAGCAGCGCCGCCGACGTTAAAGTTATTACCGCCCACAAATCTATTATATCTTGAAATGTTATCGCGGAGCCCGGTGGTGTAGTGGACAAGCATAGCGGGCTTTGGACCCGCTGACGGGAGTTCGAATCTCCCCCGGGCTACCAAACCCAAGAGGCTTCTCCCCACTCTCCATTTTAGCATGAGAAATGCGGCTTATTTCCCAGATAAGCGCGTTTTCGCACGTTTTTCCACTGAAGTTTAAAGTCTTACCGCAAACTTCAATAAATTGCGGACGCTAAATCATAAATGCCGTTTACTAAGAAACTCTTTAGCAAAGAGGCGGGCGATACTGCCTCCTAGAATCCCTTGCTAAAGCGGGTTTACTTAGGAAAATTGTTATTAGCGCTATCTTTATTTATAAGTAACTTTGGGATCTCGGATGCCAAATATTAAGGTAGGTGACGTTACTTTCCATTTAGAGGAAAGTGGAGAGGGCGAACCTCTAATCCTCTTGCATGGCTTATTAGGATCGATTGAGAGCGACTGGAAGAGGTTTATTCCATTCTTTTCTAGAGAATATCGTGTAATTGCTGTGGATATGCGTGGCCATGGCCTAACGGACAACCCCGATGGTAAGCTATCAGACGAACTTTTTATAAGCGACTTCATTAAGCTTCTCGATGCATTACATTTAGAATCAGTTCTTGTATGTGGTTACAGCCTAGGCGGGTTTGTGGGTTTAATGGCTGGTATTCACCATCCCAGCAGGGTTAAGGCTCTTGTAATGCATGCGACAAAAATTTACTGGGATGAAGGCACGATCCTATCTATGATTGACAAAATGGACCCTGGTAGAATGCTGGCTGAGGACGCCAAATCTGCGGAGGCACTTCAAAAGATCCATGGAAAGCGCTGGAGAAGTCTCCTTAAAGAGGCGGCTTCCTTCATGAAAAGTGTAAGAAGAGGAGGCCTAAGCGAAGAATATCTTAGACGCGCGGGCTTCCCAATTCTAGTTTCTATAGGCGACCGTGATAATTTGATTCCGCTAGAAGAGGCTACGCGATTCTATAGATCCCTCCCAAAGGGCGAACTGTTAATTATGCCCAATACTAAACATAGCATTAGAAGTGTACGTGAAGATGTTTTTGTTCCGGTTGTTTTAGACTTTTTCAGGCGAGCCACACAATAATGATCTCCTTTAGAGAATAACTTTTCAGGATTTTCAAAGATAAAGCTTAAATATAGTGTGGGTAATGATGGGGATAAAGCCGGATTCAGATGTGGCTATTTTCCCAAACGTTGACGTGGAGACCAGTATTGCTGGAATACCGCTAAATATACCCGTCATAATAGGTGCATACGGCTCAACCGAGGTTGCTAGGGCCAACTGAGATAGCCCTGCCGTGGACGGAGCTCTCTCTGGAATAATGGTTATTATAGGCGAGAATATCTGCGGAGCTTAAGAGGAGGGTGAGGCGTTCAGAAAGTTCTGGGATGGAAAGTATGGCGATATTGTGGTGCAGACGAACGTCGAGGACCAGCGGCTTGGAACAGACGTCTATGCAATATCAAAGCTTGAGGTTAACGTAATTGAGAGGAAGTAGGGTCAGGGAGCCAAGCAATAGGCGGTGAGGTTAGGGTGAGCAGCCTAGAGAGGGCCATTATGCTAAAGAAGAGGGGCTACGTTGTCATACCAGACCCAGAGGACAAGAATGTTCAAGAGGCCTTCAAGCAGGGCGTCTTCAAGACATTTGAGAGGCATAGCCGGGTTGGCATGCCAACTGAGAAAGATTTTGTTGAGGTATTGAGCGGCTCAGGGAGCAGGGAGCTAAGAAGGTGAGTCTAAAGACCGGCAATTATGAGCCTGCAACCGTGGCATTCACAATGAAGGTCGCATCTGAAGCCAAAGTGGACTATGTTGCCTTTGACGGTGCTGGCGGCGGGACGGGAATGAGTCCAGTCCCAATGATGAACGAACAGGGAACGCCTACAGTTTACCTTGAGGCCCAAGTCCTAAAGTGCGCCCAAATACTGAGGAAGAAGGGTAAGGGTAAACATATACCAGACATACTCATGGCCGGGGGCTTCATAGATGGAAACCCAAATATTCAAGGCAATTGCATTGAGCAACTTCAGCGATGGACCCTATGTAAAGGCAGTTTTGATGGGAAGAGCGCCATTGACCGCGGTGATGAAAGCGTCGTACTTCGCAGAGCTGGTTGAAAAAGGACAGATACCCAAGAGCTTCGAGGAGAAATTCGGTAGCACCCCTGAAAAGTTCTTCATAGCAACCCCGGACCTAAAGGCCACATTAGGGGAGAGGTTCAAAGAGGTTTCCATGGGGCGCCGTTGGATTATATATATCTGTCAGATAGAATCAAAGTCGGCCTACAGCAACTAATGGCTGGTGTGAGAAAGTGGAAACTCAGCCTAATTGATAGGAGCGATTTAATGGCATTAACAGAGAGGGCTGCAAAAGTCACAGGTATACCACTGCCAGAGGAAGAATACTATATAATAGAAAGTATCCTCTCCTAAACCACCCCTCCATTCCAATCCACACCATAATTTTTCAGCATGATGGCCAAAAGCCCCAAGTCTTAAATGCCGCCCTAAGAGGAGAGAGGGTAGGCTCCAATTAGCTAAGAAAAATACTAAAAACATGTAATGGAAATTTCATAGAAAGATGTGCAGATATATGAGGCTCGGGTGATAAATTCAAGAGGGATGTTGATTATTAAATAGGGTTGCAAGCGCACCGAATCAAAAGGGGAGCCTAGCACTACTTCTCCTTATCTGATGTCTCTAGGTATCTCCTCTTAAGCTCTTTTGCAAGCATTTTCACAACCTCATCTATCGCTCTCCTAAATTCCTCTACATTGTACATTATGAGAAACTTTTTCTCATCAACAATAGCCTTTATTCTCTGGAGGAATGGATCTTCTTTCAAGCATGGCGCATACTTTGGTAAGTCTACAATTTTACTTAACGCGTCCAAAAGTCTGAATGGTCCGTAGAGGTGGGGTTCATCCATACAATTTAAGGCGCTTGTGGCGAGAAAAACCGCTATCTCAAAAAGATAGTCATCCCCGCTCGGCTTAGCCTCACTCATTTCCACTCCTCCAAGCCCGGGAACTCCTTGCCATAACCATTTAAATAAACTATCTCCTTTAATGGAATTTTAGGTAGCGGCTTGGGCGCCTCGTCGGGGTAACCTATAGCTACTAAAAGCTCAGGCTCCACTCCCTCAGGTATGTCCAATAGCTCTCTTATAGCTGTGTGAGAGAATGATTTTATAACGCATGACCCCAAGCCAAGCGCGTGCGCCGCTAAGAGCATATTTTGAACGGCCATTGCACAGTCGCAGATTGTAAGATAATCCCTCCCAAGGGTGCCCCCCATTCTATAAGCTCTTTCCCTATTCGAGCAAACTAATATCGCAAGGGGCGGCTCACCAAAGAGCCCCGGAGAAACCTTCCGTACAGCACCCAATAACTTAGGGTCATCAATGACTATGAAAAGCCATGGCTGAATGTTCCCACCCGAGGGAGCCCAGCGGGCTGCATCCAATAACCTAGCAATAATTTCTCTGCTAATCTTCTCCCTCTTATACCTCCTAATGCTCCTCCTGCCCTTTATCGCCTCAAATACTTCCATACCTCAGCCGCCTCACTAGAAGTGAAGTTATGAGTCTCATTTAATAAGACTTTCTTGGTGTACTCGATCACGCCTAATGAGCGTAAAAAACTACTTCATAATAATATCTGACAATGTTATCTTCTTGGCGCCCCTCTCAAGCATCTCCCTTATAGCCCTCTCAGCATCTCCTGGCGTTAAGTCTATCCCCTTCACGGCGTCCTCTAAGAGGAAGACCTCAAATCCATACTTTAATGCATCTAAAACAGTATTCTTAACACAATATTCCGTTGCAAGCCCGGCGACAAAAACCCTCCTCACGCCAGCCCTCCTCAGCTCCTCATTCAAGCTGGTTCCCTCAAATCCTGAGTAGGCTTCCCTCGTGGGGTCCGTAGCTTTGGATACAACGATCGTTCTCTCTGGAAGCCTTAAGCCCGGATGGAACTCAGCACCTCTAGTTCCCTGTACGCAGTGCGGCGGCCAAGAGCCTCCCCGAGTTTTAAAGGAGACATGGTTTGGCGGGTGCCAATCCCTAGTGGCTATTATTAAGGCGCCAGCGGCATCAAACTTCCTAATATACTCATTTATTACTGGAATTATCTTATCACCATCCGGAACCGGCAGAGCCCCGCCTGGACAAAAGTCTACTTGAACATCAATTATTATTAAAGTATCACTCTTACCGACCTTATACCCCAATATCAGTCACCCAGAATTTTCCTAAATACCCTACATCATTAATTAATTCTCTTTAATTTCTAATTTCTCTTCTTATCCCATACTTCAACCTTCCTTACAAATACATATGCTATGCACCCGTCTCTCGGTCTTCTCCTATTAATTCCTAACGTTTAACCACTCCTATTAGTGCTGTGGCAGTGGCCCCAGCATATACGCTAAGTGCATATGATACCCTGTAACTGTTGTATAGGTCGGCCAGTAGACCACTAACATAAGGTGCTAAGGTGGAGCCCGCTCCAGAGAAAAGCGTTAAGAAAGCTGTTGCTAAGCCCGCTACCTCCCAATCATATAGGTCTTTTATGAAGGTTGCGTACAAGGGCCATTTTGCACCAAGGTCTATTCCAGCTAGGATTGTAGAGAGAATTAAGCCTAGGGTTGATCTAGAGAACAGGAATCCGAGCAGAGACGCAACCAGCAGTGTGTTACATGCTATGATTAATGGTCTCCTGCCAAATCTATCGGAGAGTGCTGAAAGACCTAAAGATCCAATGAAACCTACAAGGTTCATTAACCCATATAATAGCGTTGAGAAATCTAAGCTCATCATAAGTTCTCTATTAAGGTATGCCTTATAAAACGTTACGTGAATCATTGTGGCAAATGCTGATGAGGCATAAGATATGCCAATGAGCCAAGTGATCCGACTCCTTAAGATACCTGCCATATCACCCAAATATGTCTTTTTTCTCGGCTTATTATCTTCAACTTTAGGTTCAGGGGATATGCTCACAAGAAAGACTGAGAAAAGGGCTATTAAGCCCAGTAATAACCAAACTCCCCTCCAACCGATCATTGGAACCAATTGTGGTATCGCTAACGCTATAAGAAAGGGAAAGAGCTTCGTTCCGCTCTCCATAATGCCCACGATTAACCCCCTCCTTTTTGAGCATATCTTTTGTGACCAGATTATCACGGGCGCCCATCCGCCTGATGCACCAATGCCCGCGATGATTGAGAAAAGGATCCCATAAATTACTAAGGGGGCCATGATGCCAATAAGTATAGAGCCAACTCCAATCAGAGGAAAGATCATTAAGATGGTCATTTTTGCACCTTTTCTATCTATTAAAGGACCCGTCACGAATCCCATAAAAGCAAAGAGTAAGATGAAACAGGAGACCATTAGACCGATATCCTGATTTGAAAAATTCATGTCATTCATCATCTCAACCGCTAATAAGCCGTACGTATACCTAATCCCAAAATTAATTGAAATCACAAGATAGCACGCTGCTAAAGCCAAGAAAAACCTTTTGTCAAAGCTTATGGTCTCAGTTAAGTCTCTCTCCAACTCTCGTCCCTAACTATGAATTATGCAATTCAAGTCAAATTTAAGTTTGTCTCTATAACCTCTTAATTAACATTTTTAAGGTTTACTAGAAGCTTTAGATTCTATTGGTTAATAGGGGCATACTCCCGTGGGGCACTCGCCAGCATATTCCTCTGGCGCCTGTGTGTAGGGCGGAGGAGTATGCGTTACTGTTGTGGGGGCTATTGGCGCCTGGAGTCCACCAATGACAAGAACTTGCCCTGGCTTACTCCCATATCGATAAACTGTTATGCCCTTACACCTAAGCTTCCATGCCATCATAAAGATCCTTCGTACATCATCCACGGTGGCATCCGGAGGCAGATTAACAGTCTTTGCAACTGCATTATCCACATACTTTTGGAATGCCGCCTGCATACGTACATGCCACTCCGGGGCTATTTCAAGGGCCGTCTTAAACAGTCTCTTAACGTCTTGCGGGACCTCACTAAGCTCCTGAACAGAACCCGTCCTAGCAACCCTTAATATTAGATCCGTACTATAGAATCCCCTCTCTCTAGCCATCTGCTCAAATAGGGGGTTAACCTCGAAGAGCTGTGTCCCCATAACGTTCCTCACGAATGCGACTGCGAAGAGTGGTTCTATTCCACTCGATGTTCCAGCAATTATACTTATTGTTCCGGTTGGAGCTATTGACGTTACCGTCGCGTTCCTCATAGCCCTATAGCCCATCTTCTCCCACATGCTTCCGGAAAAGTTTGGGAATGAGCCCCTCTCCTCACCCAATTCCACAGACATTTTTCTAGCCTCCTCCGATATGAAGGACATAACCTTCTCAGCCATGGCGATGGCCTCCTCAGAATCGTAGGGTATGCCGAGCTTTATCAGCATCTCAGCCCAGCCCATAACGCCCAAGCCAATTTTTCTATTAGCCTTCGTAGCAGCCTCAACCTGAGGTATAGGATACTTGTTGGCGTCTATAACATTATCTAGGAAGTGAACAGCTGTCCTAACGGTCTGCTTAAGCTTCTCCCAATCTACCTCACCATCCTTAACCATCCTAGAGAGGTTTATTGAGCCAAGATTACAGCTCTCATACGGTAATAATGGGACCTCACCGCATGGATTCGTGCTCTCAATAATCCCTATGTGCGGCGTAGGGTTTCTTCGGTTGATCTCGTCTATGAATATCAGGCCTGGATCGCCAGTTTTCCACGTAGTAGTGGCTATTAAGTCAAATACGTCTCTAGCCTTTAGCTGCTTAACAACAGTGCCATTTCTGGGATTAACTAAGCTATAGTATATGTCATTCTCAACAGCCTCCATAAACTCATCCGTAACCGCTACGGAAATATTAAAGTTTGATAATACACCCTCCTTCTCCTTAGCCGTGATAAACTCGATTATGTCTGGGTGGTCTACTCTAAGTATACCCATGTTAGCGCCCCGGCGCCTCCCACCCTGCTTGATCACATCGGTTGCGACATCGAAAATCTTCATGAAAGAGACCGGACCGCTAGCAACACCCATAGTCGACTTAACAACATCGCCTTTAGGTCTGAGCTTAGAGAACGAAAATCCGGTCCCGCCGCCAGACTTATGTATCAGCGCCATATACTTTAATGCATCAAATATTTCTTCCATAGAGTCCCCAACGGGTAAAACGAAGCAGGCTGACAGCTGACCTATCTCTGTACCAGCATTCATAAGCGTCGGCGAATTCGGCAGGAACTCTAGATTAGTCATAACCCTATAAAATTCCTTCTCAACAGCCTCTATGTTTGTGCTTTTATCATAGATCGAATCGACTTTAGCTATAGCCTTAGCTACCCTCCGGAACATTTGTGAAGGCGTCTCAATAACTCTTCCACTCTCATCCTTCAGGAGGTATCTCCGCTCCAGTACGGTTATGGCGTTCAGCGATAGCTTGAGGTCATCGGTCACCCCAAGCAGTCTCTTCTTCTCCCTCAGTTCAGTCCTCTTATGCCTGTAAAGTATATACGCCTTGGCAACAACATCATATCCATTCTTTATTAAAACCTGCTCAACGATATCCTGCACATCCTCTACGCTCGGTATCCTATCCTTAAACTTCTCCTCGATTATGGTGACGACTTGGGCCGAGAGCTTAGCGGCTAGCTCCCCATCCCCGCCTTTGATAGCCATAATAGCTTTGTGAATCGCGTTAGTGATCTTTGATGGGTCGAACTCAACTATTCGGCCATCCCTTTTACGGATGAGAGAAATTGGCATTTAAACGCCCCAAGAAACATATTGCGGGAAGCTATTTTAATACATTACGTGTAACGCATTATAAACGGTATATTGGCTCCGCAGAGGATGAAAGGAAAATGTAATAGTTGTCGCTTTAACTAGCCTTATCTCCCACTTGTTGGCATATTAACTAAGTAAAGCCCAGTTAATACGAGAATAAAACTCGCAAGAAAATCATATCCAATAGATTCGCCTATAAGTAGCCAGCCTAGGAGAGTTGCTATAACTGGAACTATAAGACTTGATGTTGAGATAACGATTGCCTCCTCCTCTCTAATGAGGAAGAGCCATATTGTGGAAGCTAAGGCCGAGCCGAGTATAGATGTGTAAAGGATTGAGAATATATAAAGCGTATCACGACAAAAAGATAAACTGCCTGTCATAAATACAAGAAGAAGGAGAAAAGTCAACCCTATTGGAAACTGAATGATATTTATAATTGCTGGTTCCACGTGGCCCAGAAACTTCTTATAATAAACTATTGAAACGGCCCAGAGAAAAGCCCCTAAGACGAGGAGAAGAAACGGCTCCAATAAAAACGTCTGGGAGAAAGATTTTCCAATATATAACATTGCCACTCCTAAAAAACTGGAGATTAGGCCTAGAGCCTTAATTTTGGTGATCCTTTCGCCGAGGAAGATTATGGCAAGGCAGAAGACGAAGAGAGGCTGAGTATATGTTAATAGTGAACTTAAGCCTATGGTCTCATATAATAAGCCAATGCTGGTTAAAGTCGCGCTGACGGCAATTATTAGACTTAGCGTAATGAGTTTAAGCCATGTATAGCTATCCCTCGGAAGAGTTCTCCTCCTTAGGATCAGGACGGGCAGTAACGCTATTGAAGCTAGCAGAAACCTTTGTGCAACAAAATTCAATGGATCAATAAACTGTAATCCAATCTTCATAATAGTCCAGCATGAACCCCATATAAAAGATACTAACGTGAAAAGGACATAATTCCGCTTTTTCAATTAACCCACCTCTGAGGGACAACAGGGCCCACAGCTTTTACGTTAACTTCCTAATGAAAGTAAATCCTTAAATATTTGACCCTAATAATCTTTATTTACCAGTGGTGGAAGGGATGCCCAGCCAATTCTTCGTTCTCGGAGAAGAAGCCTAAAGAAGACATTAATATACCGGCTTGTAGTCGATCCAGTCGCCCTACTCGTAACGTACATCTTTACTGGCGAATTTTCAGGGTCGATAATTGCTGTAGTGTTAATAGAGACTTTCTCAACAGCATTCTACTATGTACTAGAGAGGTTAATGTAGAGGAGACTCCCAAACCCCCAATTTTTATTTTCCAGGAGAATATTGCATCTATAGAACTGGAAGGAGAAGAGTCTCGGAGATGGGAGAACTTAAACTCGGTAATTCATTTCATGCAATCTTTTTACCAGATTGTTGAATATCAGCGCCAGATCTTCCGGGCTCATTTCCTTAACTCTCATATAATGGAAAGGTATTGAGTCAATTAATTGGGCATAAACGTTTTTTGGGACGCCACCGCTGCTAAGAAAAGTTATAACAGCATTTCTGAGTTTCTTGTTTTTCTGCGTGAAGACCGCGCGGATAAAGTTGAAGAAAGACTTTTCATCCTCAACAAAAAAGGGTGGTTTTCTGGGTCTTAGGCGCACAATTACGGAATTCACTTCGGGCATAGGCCAAAAACTTTCCTTTGGAATAAAGTCCAATAGGTCTGCTTCGGCATAATAGTAAACTGCCACCGTGAGCCTGCCGTAGTCTTTTGTGCCAGGCTGGGCCACAAGGCGCCTTCCAAACTCCTCTTGGAACGTTAGAACTGCGCAATCAAACTTTCTCTTCAGGAGCCAAAAGATTAACGGTGATGATATTGAGTATGGCGGAATTGAAACAACTTTATTGAAGTATGGTAGGCTCTCCATTTTTAGAATATCTCCCCTTAATATAACCAAGTTTCTGTAGCTATTTAGACGACGAGTAAGAATTCTAACCAGGCTTAGATCGATCTCCACAGCTATTACCTGGCCAGCTACATTTGCAAGGCGTTCCGTGAGGAAGCCAAGTCCAGCCCCGATCTCTAAGACCGTGTCACTCTCATCGACTGAGGCGTAAGAAATAAGTTTATCGAGAATCGCTTCATCAACCAGAAAATTTTGGCTAAACTTCCTCCTTGGCTGTATCTTATATGCCATTAATATTTTTCTAGCCTCGTTGAGAAGTTTCATCAACGCTTCCCTTTGCCTAAACATTTAGGGCTTAGTGAAAAGCCTGTATTTACATTCAGTTGAGAGTTCCTCTATAACCCTCTTAGCTATAAGTTTTGCGGGATTAGGCACATTTGTGCGTCTCTGCAAATCTTGAAAACTCTCAAATGGCTTTTTCTCCCTCTCATCTATAATCTTCCACATAAATCTCTTCCCTATCCCTGGAATGAGCTCGAGCGAGTGCATTCTCGGGGTTACTGGTCTAGCTAGATTGAAAAAATTAACAAATTCGCTCTCCCTACCTAAGATTATCTTTTCTATTATATTCTCAAGTTCCATTTTTGCGTTGGCCGTTAGCTCCTCATAACTGATTTTGCCAATTATATATAATATTTCCTTTCTGTAATCCTTTCCAATATAAACCTTATCAGATGGCTTCAGTATAATACCTTCCCTCGCCGCCGCCTCCAGTAGAGTGAAATATTTCTCGCCTATCAATTGAACAACGGCTCCTCCTTTGCGCTTTAACCTTAAACCAGGCCTCCCATACGGAAGAAAGTCTAACACGTAAGCATACTCCTCATAAATCTGTTGTGGCGCTCTTTCCTTTCGCTCCATTATAAACAATTCCCCTCCCCATCTTTTTAGAAAAACGAAATCATCAAATCATAATATCCATCATAAGGGAGTTCATACTCTTTAATTATCCTGCTAAACGCTAAAAATCCTAGTAGACCCAAAAATCAATTGTGCACAAAGGTATTATCTATATTTATCTAAAACACTTAAAATTTTTTCTAGCGTTGAGGTTTCGATTACTTTGCGCCTTCCTGCGAGTATAGCCCTTAATTCTTCAACAGTTTTAGGCATAATGTTTATTACCTGAACTATCTCCTCTTCCTCCAATATTCCCTCTGCCCTCAATTCCTCAAAAAGTTTTCTCGCACCTTCCGGATCCAGGTATGAGATCTTTGCTGCGTAATCAAGAGTCCTACGCTGAAATTGATCTATGTTTTCTTCACCTAGGGTCTCAAGAATAGCTTTAACCTCAGGAATCGTTAACGGCTTTATCTTAATTATCTTTCTAGGCATTCATCCCACCCGCTACTCTTATTAAGCGAGCGGCTTCAAATGTTCAGGTCTAACAATTATTGTTTTGATCGCGTCTCCTTGCGTCACTTCAATTTCGTATGCTCTTCCCCTCTTCCCAACTACTACACCAACTCTACCCTGATATCTATGGTGAGGCATACCTTTATGCACACTTGGATCTATACTAATGACAACTCTGTCTCCGGGTCTGTATTCATACAATAATCTACTTATAGGGCTTTTACCTCTTTCCCTGGAATTCCTGCTCATAAGTGCACGGGTTTTCCTGCGGTATCCATGCGATATAGGCATTGCCCCCAACTCCTAAATTATGACATCTAGTACATCCAGTTCTAGAGGTTCTGCTTTAGCATTAACTATCTTTGAAACATTAGGCTCAGTCCGCCCATTATCTCCAGTTACAAGCTCCTTCACGTATAAGCCTCCTTGACACCTTACCCACATTTCAATACTATCTGTTGATAATCTTTTCACCTTTACTTCATATATACGTTTCTCTCGTAGGTGATTTGCTCTACGGTGCAATACCCTTACTGGAGTGCGCTGATAAATAGTCGCTCCAGTTAATTTCCTCTCTAACTCTATCATTTCTTCCTTAGTGATCTCTCTGTCGAATTTAATAACAACTCTGTAAACTTTTTGGGAGCCCTCCATCTCCTTAAGCTTTCTAACATCCCCTTTATCGCCAAACCTGAGATCCAGCACCTCTACTTTACCATCAGCGTGCTCATTAATCGCTCTCTCTAAACTCTTTAAATTTATATTCCTCCTCTTAGGTCTCTTAATCTCTATCACGAAAGGTCTACCATTGCCAAGCATGCGAGCGTCTCTATCTTCGCGACCAGCCGCGTGGAAGGCAGTTCCATCCCCAAGTGTTACCTCAAGTATAGGCTTGGCAATGAGCTCCTCAACCGACTCAGGATACATTTTTCCAGTCCAATTACACCTAACACAACCTCTCCCACCACACTTGATGCAAATCCACTTTGACTGCGGTATACCACGTATAAACTTCCTATACCTGCCAACTATGAAGAGCGAATTAACCTGTAGGTCAATATCCCCCGTAAAGGGATTTATAAGAATTACTACCTGTGGTCTCATATAATCAACTGGCTTGCCAAGTCTCTGTGATATCTCCCTTCCAATAACTCTGCTCATTTCATTCTTAATGCTCTCACCATACTGAACCCCGAACTCTGCCTTAAATTCATCTTCACGTTCCTCAATCTCGATCGGGAGCTTAACGCCAACAAGAAAATTATCAAATTCATACTCCTTAGCTTTTTCAATAGCACTGTCAATTATGGGCTGAAGATTTTTGAGGTGTTCTTCACATAAAAAGCATTTTTCCTCTCCACCTGCTCTTCTTCTCATCTTTTTAAGTAGATCGCGCGCTACTTTAAATGAGCCGCGGGTCGCTAGGGTCTTCAGAATCTTTATCCCTGCTTCCTTCACTCTCTTCTCTGCTGAGAGACTCATCTCGTGGGCAGTCATGGTAAGCAGCATCTTTATCGACCTACCCCTCTCAGAATTATCAATACCAAAGCCAAGGAGAGCAAATTGCCTACCCAAACAGCTATCACAAAGAGGATACTTCTCAAGCATCCTCAACGATGAACTTAGAATCCAATTAAACTTATCTGCAATTATTACCTCACCCAAGACCAATCCTCTGCAATTCCTATACAAAGACAAAAATTACTCAAAAATGTTTCTGATGGAGGTGAAGCCAAAAGTTTTATAAAAAAGCTTATTCAATTACTCATTTTGAAAATAGCCGCGGTAGCTCAGTTGGGAGAGCACCCGGCTGAAGAGACGAGAATAAACCCCGAAACCGGGCTGTCGCCGGTTCAAGTCCGGCCCGCGGCACCAATACCTCTAGTTCTGGTGCCTTACACATAGCCTCTCCTTTTAAGTCTTCGGGTACAGAGTTTAGTGTGAATGCGGATATA
>Ga0105162_1000154_pt1 | contig 45452 bp, 43 predicted proteins | sample JNZ201metaG_FD_81532 | JGI IMG/M metagenome (GOLD analysis project Ga0105162, IMG submission 81532) | Hot spring microbial communities from Jinze hot spring, China to study Microbial Dark Matter (Phase II) - JNZ 20120812A | ecosystem: Environmental > Aquatic > Thermal springs > Hot (42-90C) >...
ACGAAGAGATATGAAACCGAAACTGTTGTGCGAGGGTCTTTTATTATCCCTTTGTCGCGGGATCGGTACTTATACGGTCTTAACCATGGATACAGCTAGCTGATTAATCTCACTACTTAAAAGTATGCTGTATTTGAAGGTAACTAAGGGTCCTACATGAATAGAGTTAAAAAACTATTAGATAGCATGTACGCAAAGCTTTTCACTCCTGGAGATATCGTAGCGGCTACAGGTTTACCTAGGTACGAGGTACTTGCTGCTTTACATGTCTTCGAAGAACTCGGAATCATAGAGCTCGTTATATCTAAAGGAAACTACAAAGTGTATCGATTAACTAAACTTGGTGAAAAACTATATAAAGCTCTTGAACTAAGCGAGAGCCCTATCCTAAGTGTAGAGCTTAATACAGCCGTTCCCCAAGGCGAAAATAACCCTACGAATTTGGTAGTGGAAAGCGGTAGCTGACTTCAAACTCAACTACTCTAGGACGCAGGACTCATAAAATAACGTACGCACAACTTTCACGCTGTGTAAAATACTACGGAAGCATCCAAAGGTGGATTCTTCTATTTCGGTGGCCTCTCTTGTTTAGGAACGAAGTCTCCATTTGACTAGTTAGATTACGTATAACTTATTCCCACTTTAATTCTCACTACCTCACTGCTAGTAAAGACGACATAAGGTTACCAAACTATGGATTTGAGTAAGGGTAATTAGTTAAAAGGTGACTAACTGGGAGACGGAAATATACCAGTAGCATTAAAGCCCACAACGGCTATCCCCGAGAAACAGCTGCTTACCACTACCGAGACTTAGCTAGGAGTTCTTGGAGTATTCTAATGTTCCATTCATGACAGGACTTCCTCCTAGTGTCTACTGGAACTCCCATAGACCTAGCTTTCTCTACGTCGAGACCAGCTTTCTCTAGCTCGCATAGACTAAAACCACGACCATGTCGGAGATTCCTGCTTACTCCCCTATTCTTCACTAGGATAGGGGGTTTGACGTAGGGTACTACCTTCACGTCGCGTCCCTAAATACGCCTAGAAGTCTAGATAAAAGCTTTAGCTAACTGCTTAAATCAATTGAAAGAAGGTATTATGAGGGGGCTTCAATCAGGCAATGTGATGTGTGCGGTGAGGCTAAAGCTAGGATTTTACAGAAACATACTGGAAGAGCTCTTTGTAGTAAGTGCTTTAGAGATGACCTACTTAAAAGATTCAAAGACGAGGTGCTTAGGTATAGCATGTTTACTCCTGGAGAGAGAGTGCTTCTAGCTCTCTCAGGGGGAAAGGACAGTTACGTACTCTTAGACCTAGTGAAAGAAGTACACGATGTAGGTAAGATAGGTATAGTAACGATAGTGGAAGGAGTGGAAGGTTATAATAGAGTAGATGATATTGCTTGGATAGAAGACGCTGCCAGGAGTTACGGTTTAGATCTACATCTAACCTCTTTTAAAGAGTTTGCAGGCCTCAGTCTCGACGAGCTAGTATCGCTAGATAAATCTAGAGAAGTAGGGACTAGCCCGTGTACTTACTGCGGTGTGTTAAGAAGAAGGATAATCAACTATTACGCTAGGACCTTAGGCTACGATAAAGTGCTCACAGCGCACAATCTGGATGACGAAGTTCAGACCTATGTAATGAACTTACTTAGAGGTGATAAAGGGAGACTAGTCCAGAACCACCCCCTAAGTCCTACTTTAAGTAAGTACTTTGTTAAAAGAGTCAAACCCCTTAGAAAGATATACGAGTGGGAAACTACAGCATACGCTTTGATGAGAGGATATAAGTTTCAGGTGACAGAATGTCCGTACATAAGATTCAGACCGACTTTAAGAGCTATAATACGTGATCACCTTTACGAAATCGAACGACTGAAACCAGGTTCTCTCATTAGAATACTTGAGACTGTAGATAGGTATATCGAGACGGAACTGTTGCGTTGGGTGTCGCAACTTAGTGAGCTACCACAGTGCTCTATGTGCGGATCTCCAACAGCTTATGGTAGAAACACATGTGTAATGTGTGACTTACTAGGGAAGATCGGGATAAGTACTCGACTACTTTTTTGATATAAGCGTAGCTTGTATTGCGTTGCTTTATCAGTAATGGGTAGAGGTCGGATACTTTACGATTCTCTTTCATCTTCAGCAGGCTTAGTGTAGTAGTACTCACCAACGCTCTTAAGGTACCTGTCTAAGTAGGAATCAGGTTTGTTAACCCTCGGTCTCCCGGTCTTTACGTCTCGCCTAAAAGTTACTTCGAGCTCCTTAAGAAGCATGTTCATTCCTTTTCTTACGTCCACGGGTCCGATACTTTGCCCTCTAACCCCTGGCTCACCAGAGAAAACTATGAGTCTATCGGATATGTAGTCTATCAACATGAGGTCGTGATCTATAACTAAGCATGCGGTTTTTCTTCCCTCGATTATCTTTCTAATAGCTTTCGCTACAGCTAACCTCTCATCAACGTCAAGAAAGGCTGAAGGTTCATCGAGAACGTAGAGCTCCGAGTCTCTAGCTAGAGCTATAGCTATCGAGAACTTCTGTAACTCACCACCACTTAGCTCCTTTATCCTCTTCTCCTTGAGCTTATGTAGCTTGAACTTTCTAATTACTTCCTCTGTAAACCACTCGCTTGAAGCTATTCCATCTTTTGCCACGCTCTCGAGGGCTTCTCCGACATACTCCCAAGGAAATATCTCTCCCTTTATGTATTGCGGCTTATAGGATATTCTCAACCCTCTAAATGGGACGTAACCAACTTCCGGCTCGATTTCACCAACTATTAGGCGGGCAAAGGTAGTTTTACCTATCCCGTTGGGACCTACAACTCCTATAACCTCTCCAGCTCTTATCTCTCCCTGACTAGCTTTTAGGGTAAAGCCGTCTAGCACCTTAGTCATCTCTGTCCACGTCAAGTACGTCTGTTTATGACTTAGCTCTACAACGCGCTGTTCAGGTCTCGCATTGAAGACTATGGGCTCTGATCGAATCCTCATGTTCTCAGCGGGTAAGTAGCCGTTGAGGAAGTGATTAACTCCCGAACCTACGGAATACACTTTAGAGTATATTCCGTAAACCCCGGGCTCACCGTATACGACAGAGACGAGGTCTGCGATGTAGTCTACAATAGCCAGGTCATGCTCGACGACAATAGTGTATGCTCTACTCGGCACATACCTTCTTATAGCTCTACTTACCCTTAATCTTTCTCTGACATCTAAGTAGCTAGCTGGTTCGTCAAACACGTAGACGTCAGCATCCCGAAGAAGTGCGGCTATTATAGCTACCTTCTGTAGCTCTCCACCACTTAGTGTAGGCACTTTCTTATTCATTAGGGATTCGGCATCTAGAACTTTCTTAAGCTCCCCCAGAATACCTCTCTCATCTATTCTCTCAAGTACTTCTTTAACGTATCCTTTGATATAGGTTCTTATCATATCGACATGTTGAATTTTATGTATAACCCTAATTCTCTTATTTACTAGTTTTGAAAAGTAGTTATAGAGTTCTGAACCTCTAAAAAACCTGAGAGCTTCGTCCCAACTGGGCTTAGAGTCAACCATACCTAAGTTTGGAACAAGCTCACCAGCAAGTATCCTGAGTGCCGTTGTCTTGCCTATACCGTTTCTACCAATAACTCCAACTACCCTACCCTCGTGTGGTATCGGAAGTCCGTATAGTTTAAAAGCGTTTGGTCCATACCTGTGGACGACGTGTTTTTCTAGCTCATCCGGCAGGTTTACTACGGTAATAGCCTGAAATGGGCACTTCTTAACGCAGATCCCGCAACCTACACACACATCTTCGTATATTACCGCCTTACCTAGGTCCTGCGGAACCTCTATAGCTTTCTTTCCGATCCTGTTGATCGGACAGAACCTGACGCACTCCAGCTGACATTTTCTTGGATTGCATAGGTCTTTCTCAATAGACGCTACTCGAACCAATAAATCACCCCGTAATAGTTGGAAGACGGATGTAACCTGTGTAGAAGCAGAGATTTAAACCTAAAAACAGCTTGCGTGGAGGAGATAGAGTTACTCTTCTTCCTCCTCCCACTCTTCCTCTTCTTCCTCCTCCCACCACTCTTCCTCTTCTTCCCACCACTCTTCTTCCTCGAACATATGTGGTCACTCAACTAACCCCTCTAGTTAAATCTTATAAGTTTTTAGGGTAAAGTGGTTATAAGAGAATTCTGAGAACTCCAAATACAAGCCTACTTACTGCTTCCTCCGGAGTTCTCTCAGGTTCAGCTGGTTTGTTACTGCAGCTAGAAATAGTGCGTAAAAAGACGTCTTCAGTTTCGGTAGCTTCTGTTAAGCAGGCGTGTATAGCAACATATTCCTCGTCCTGCCAACTTTTAATAAGACTGAGCACATTGCCTATCTGTCTGTCCCCAAAGTAGTATAGTAGGAACTCCAGAGACTTCTTCTTACTCACGTTAAGTCCGAGCTTCATAGAGCGCAGTGTTAAGTAAGCCACTAGTGCTGAATACTTGGCTCCGTAATAATACCTCCTTGGTATTACTTGAGCTACACACCCAGAGTTAACAATGTCCACATAGTTAAGCAATTCTTTTGCTAAACTCTCATCAACTAGGCACGTGAATACCTTCATCGAGCTTACTCGGTTCAGATACTCCTCTAGAGGTTTAACTGATCCACCATGACTTATAGGTAGTAACTGTAACGAATCTCCGTCTCTCACTACGTAGTCGTATCCACCGAGAAGCTCGTAATCTACCTCATTAATAAATAGCATAAAGTAAGGTTTGAGTTGTCCATCAGGACTAATAGCTTCTCGAAGCCCCGGAATCTTTGAGGAGGTTATGAAAAGCAGTTCCCTCAGGGTAGAACCTTCTGGAACCTCTATAACCACGTCTTTTGTTCCAGCCAGGTTCCTTAAAAACCCATAGAGCTCTATTTTAACTCTCATCCGAAACCTCCGCTTCTTGAGGAAGAACTTCTGCTCTTTTAGATAACTTAACGAGGCGCGTCAAGTAGCCAGCTATCTGGTTTCTAAGCTTCTTAGATTTTACATCTAGATACTTAAATACTACCTCCTTGTTCTTCTCAAAGTCCTCTGAAACCTCACCTGGGTAGAGCTCCATCAGCTTTCTGGCAGTCCTCTTAATCAGCGATGTGTATACCTTACCCATGCTTCAGACTACCCAAATAGCTTATAGCACCAAGTTTTTAAGCTAAACCCGTTAGATAATAGAGAAACCGCGAACGTTAATCGAGTAGTACACAAGTGTTTTCTTTTAATGACTTAATTACAGGAAAGCGCAGAAGGAGTCGTTCACGAGTTTTTACGTTATATTTTGCGGTTAATAGTCCTTGCTTCCTCTATTCAGCGGTGTGGTGTGTAGTGGCTAACGTAAAACCTGGAGATTTGATCCGAGTAATTACTAGTGGAGGGCTAGTAGTAGAAGGAGTAGTACTCCCGTCGACCGAGTTTACATCTGAGAAACATATTGTACTAAAGCTTTCGAGCGGCTATAATGTTGGTGTTTCTCTGGAGAACGCTATTGTCGAAGTTATAGCAGAAGATTATTTAAAGCTAGGAGCTCTCGAAGGGTCGCAGGGAGTTACCGTGATTAAGGGTAAGGGAGAGCTTAGAATGGCTTTCGTTAGTACCGGAGGAACTATTGTTAGTAAGGTAGAGTACGAAACAGGTGCTGTTAAACCAGCATTAAGCGCTAGTGACTTAGTAGAGTTCGTGCCGGAGTTACGAGAGCTAGCTGAGGAGATAGTAGTCTCAGACTTTATGAGAAAACTAAGTGAAAACATGACACCGGAGGACTGGTCTCGCATATCAGAGGAAGTCGGTAAGTATTTGAGATCTGGGGCAGACGGGGTAATTGTTGCTCATGGAACCGACACTATGGCGTATACCGCAGCAGCACTAGCTTTTTCCTTAAGAAACTTAGGGAATCCTGTGGTTCTAGTCGGTGCCCAAAGGAGTAGTGATAGACCGAGCACTGATGCCTCTTACAACCTCAAGGCTTGTCCAGTGATCGTTAAAGAAGCCCCGTTTGCTGAAGTAGTTGTAGCTATGCATGGAAGCAGCGACGATATTTACGTTTTCGCTCACCGAGGTGTCCGAGTTAGGAAGATGCATTCGAGTAGAAGAGACGCTTTTCAGTCAGTAAACGATCTGCCTCTAGCTAAAGTTTACGTCAGAGAGAGAAGGCTTGAGGTAATAAATAGAAACTACTTGCCTAGGACTAGGAGTTCTGAAGTGCTCTTGATGAATAAATTCAGTAGTAAAGTAGCTCTTCTTAAGCATTACCCAGGGATAGACTGCGAGATCATAGACTACCTCGTAGACAAAGGTTATAAAGGAGTAGTGATCGAAGGAACAGGATTGGGTCACATTAGGGAGGAGTGCATAGATGGAATTAGGAGAGCTATAGAAGAAGGTGTTATCGTAGCTATGTCTACTCAAACAATATTTGGACGCGTAGACCTCGATGTCTACACGACTGGTAGAAAACTCCTTAAAGCTGGAGTAGTACCTGTTGACGATATGCTACCGGAAGTAGCTTTCGTGAAGCTCTCGTGGCTTTTAGGAAACTATCACGGAGAAGAACCAGCTAAAATAGGCTCTAGACTTACCACGAACTTAGTTAACGAAATAGGTGGAACCCAGAGCTTATCTGTTTTCCCAAGGTGGTATCATGGAGATTAATTACAGGAGCTTAGGGCTTAGAGTAGGTCTAGAGATACACCAGCAACTGGATACCAAGTCTAAGCTATTCTGCAGTTGTCCAGCGAAGCTAGCACCTGAGGATTCTAGGTACCATGAAGTAGTCCGTAGCTTATGGCTGAGTAAGTCTGAGCTAGGAGAGCTTGACCCCGCTGCGGTATACGAGATCGCTAGAGGTAGAAAAATAGTCTACAGAGTCCCGGAAGGACATGCGTGTTTAGTCGAGCTCGACGAAGAGCCGCCGCACGACATAAACAGGGAAGCCTTACTAATATCTCTATCTATAGCTAAAGCCTTAAACGCTAAACCTGTTGACGAGATCTACGTTATGAGAAAGATCGTTGTAGACGGGTCAAACACGGCTGGATTTCAGAGAACAGCGATAATAGCTCTCGGAGGTTACGTCGAAGACGAAGAGGGGGTAGTGGGAATTCAAACTATCGCTCTCGAGGAAGATGCAGCTAGGAAAGTAGCTGAAGGACTCGACTATGTCGTCTACAATCTCGACAGGCTCGGCATACCTCTTATTGAGATAAGTACGGCACCCGACATTAGGACTCCAGAGCAAGCTCTTAGGGTAGCATACAAAATAGGCCTTATAATGAGGTTAAGTGGTAGGGTTAAGAGAGGTATAGGCACGATAAGACAAGACCTAAATATATCAATAGAGAAAGGGGAGAGAATAGAAGTGAAAGGAGTAGAAAAGCTAGAGCTAATCCCCAAAGTCATAACATATGAAGTAGTTAGACAGCTTTCCTTACTGAGTATAAGAGACGAACTTCTTAAGAGGGGCTTGAAACCTAGTGATGTACCTGAGTCTTTCGTAGATGTAACTGAAGTAATGAAGAGTTGCGGAAGCAAGATGGTAAGAACTAATATAGAGAAAGGCTTAAGGGTGTACGCCTTATCGCTACCAGGCTTTAAAGGAATTTTAGGTAAGGAAGTCTGCCCGGGTAGAAGATTCGGCACAGAGCTATCCGATTACGCTAAAGCTTGGGGAGGAGTTGGGGGGATAATCCACAGCGATGAACTCCCAGCTTACGGAATCTCTGAGCAAGATCTGGATGCTATATATAGACATTTAAGCTTAAGCCGAGATAAAGATGCATTCATATTAGTAATAAGTGACTACGAGAAAGCGGAGAGGGCGTTTAAAGCCATCGTGGAGAGACTTAGGTACGCGTTTGTAGGTGTCCCTAGAGAAACTCGTGGCGCAAACCCGGATGGCACTACTAGGTATTTACGACCACAGCCAGGTGCGGCTAGAATGTATCCAGAAACAGACATACGTCCAATAAGAGTAGATAGTATGTTGCTGAAGGAGGTGGAAGGATTAGTCATACCTAAACCCGAGGATGTTTATAGAACCTTAATTGAAGAACACGGGTTATCTCGAGACTTAGCGTCTCAGCTTATCAGAGACCCCATTCTACACCTCTATTTAGACCTAGTCGAGGAGTTAAGAGGAGTAACCAGTCCGCAGATAATTGCAACAACTATAGTTGTACACATGAAGTCCCTGAAAAGAGAGGGTGTTGATGTAGATAAGGTTGGCTACTCAGAATTAGCCAAAATCCTGAGTGCGGTAGGTAGAGGAGAGCTAGCCAAAGAAGCCATTCCCGAGGCTATCAGAGCGGTTGCTTCAGGAACAAGTCTTGAAGACTTCTTGAAATCGTTTAAGGCTATGAGTATGGAAGAAATAGAGAAAGTCGTCGAAGACGTAATAACGTCTAACATCGAGTACATAAGAGCTAAAGGTCTCGATAAGTCCGTCAGCTTAGTTATGGGTAAGGTTATGTCTATAGTTAGAGGTAGAGCTGATGGTGCTTTAGTCAGCACCATAGTGAAGAAGAAGCTTCAGAGTCTCTTTGCAGAGCGAGAGTAAGTGCTCGACTCCTTAAGACAGACTCGTTTGCCGAACTGGCGGTACTCGAGTTGGGTCAGTAGCTATTTTGGGTAATGCCTTGAGGACTGCCTCATGTAGCTGTATTGGATTTCGATCTCTTCGTATCGGTTGGTATGAATAGAGACACTTGTAAGTACCGTGTGTGTAGTGGGGTGTGGAAGTAGCTCGATGATGAGTCGAGAGCTCATCGAGGTCCTCCCCGAGATACTCAAGATGTGGGATTAAGGGATGTTCCTGAACGCTTCTAAGGGTGGTACAGACTCAAGACCAATGCGAGAGAAAGAGAATGAGGCGATGACACTACCTAACATAAACCCACTAGGATCTAAACCCCATGCTTAGTTTATCACCTATACTTCTAGAGGTACTAGAAACCGTTTCTCGGTGGATGGCCGTTCTTAGGTTTTCATGTTTTTCGTATTCAGTCTTTCAGCAACTGCCTCTCAATGTCCTTCTCCCCTATTCCTACCTACTGGAGGGTGTCCCCAGCTGCTGTCAGCAGCTCACCCTGCTCCCTACGGTGGAGCAGGGTGTCTTCAGGTTTCCCTCGCCAAGCTTATCGAGCTCATTTTTACTTCAAGGTTGTCTCTATATAGGGATTTATAGGCTTCCAGAACAGGAAACAACATGAACACATATAACCACTAAGAAGAGAACAACCCCTGCGAGCGAAAGTGCTTATGCTCTTAGATCACTAGGTTTTAAATGATGAAGAGTGGATTAACGCTGCAACACTTTTTAAGGGGGCTTTTTATTGGGAATCTGCATGCTAGTGCGCAAAAAGCTAAGGAGAGGAATCAGCGAGCTGGTAATCATACTAGCCTTAGTGGCAATAGTGATCCCTATAGTAATGGTAGTCCAGGGCTGGTTATCCAGTAGAGCTGGAAGTCTTGAGAACATGAACGTGATCCAACCTCTCAGTGGGTATCTAGTCAGCAGGTCCTATACTAATGGTGAAGAAGTTATTACGATTGGCATACGAAACCAGGGTCAGACATCATACAATGTAACTAAGTTTAAGGCTATATTAGCGAATGGTACGGTAGTCGAGGCACGCGAAGCCTCAGGCGGTGGGCAGGTAATCCTAAACCCAAGCAGTGAGAAGATTTTAGTTATTACTGTTACTACCGGAGCCACTAGAGTTAGGGGTCTTATAATAGTAGCAAGCGAGGTAGCCACTAACAAGCAAATAGAAATACCGATAAACTTAGGGTAGAAGGTTCTCAGTCTCAAAACACTCAAGGTGTTTTTCATTGGAAGTTCTACTTAGCTATAACGTAGGACTTTCTTCTATAAGCATAGTCAAAGACCTTTCAGGATGCTATCACTACCTAGTTAGTGATATTGACCCAGAGAAATACGAATCTATAGCCAGGCTAGTAGGTAAAGCTCTAGAGTCTATAAGCCCCCAGAAGAACGTGAGTATCTACGATGTTGCTAAAGCAGTACTCACATACCTCAAGGATTACGACCCAGAGCTCGTTACATACGTAGTAAGTCGGGAACTCAAGTATAAAAAGCTACAGGTGCTCCTAGACGATCCATACGTGGAGGATATATCAATCGTCGGCATAGGTCCTGTGTGGGTTAGACACAAATACGTACTTGAGAAAGATCCGTCAGCAGACTATATCGAGACCAACATAGTTATAGCAACTTACGAAGAGCTAATGAACTACATGGAGCTTACTGCTGAGCGTTCTGGAAGGGTTGTCAACAGGAGAACGCCGATAATGGATTTCACTCTACCTGAGGAAGATGGTGGTCACAGAGTACACCTGGTTTTACCCGACGTAGCTCACTCAACTGGAGAACTAGTTATCAGGAAGAAGCTTTACTACGGCTATGTAGATCTCGATGCCCTAGTTAAAGCCAAGGTAATGCCGTACTCTGTAGCTGAGCTAATAAAGCTTGTCGTTAGAAAGGGAGGTTCTATAGTGATTCTAGGACCACCAGGTTCCGGCAAGACTACCCTGCTTAAGGCCATACTTCAGTCAGCCATCCCCAGGCACTGGAAAATAGCGATAATAGAAGACACCCCAGAGGTAGACATACCTAAGGGATCCAGCTGGGTTAGGTATGCTGTTCCAACTGATGTCTGGGGTTCTACTAGGGGGATAGACCAGATGGCTTTAGCTAAAGCTGCATTGAGGGCGTCTGTCAGTAGATTCTTAGTTATAGGTGAAACCAGGGGTGCTGAAGCTAAAGTTCTAGTTCAAGCGATGAACATGGGTTTAGGGGGTTTGTGCCTTCCGGGAGACCAACTTGTGCTAGCTAAAATCGACGGAAAAATAGACCTCTACGAGATAAGGGAGATAGTAGACGGAGTACTGAGAGGTAACTACAAAAGAGTCGAAGTGGTGTCCATTGGACCTAATTTAGAACCCGTCTGGCAGGAGATATCGGCAGTAATCACGAAGAGAGGTAGCAACAGGTTCGTCAGGATAGAAGTTGAAAACGGAGTAGCACACGAAGTTCATGAAGACCACTTAGTAGTGGTAGCAGACCCAAGTTCAGGTCTAACCCTTAAGAAAGCTAAGTATCTCAGCCCTGGAGACCTACTCGTATCTCTCCCCCATCCTCCTAGGTCGACTCAAGAGAGAGCCTTCATTGAGGTGCCAGAAGCCGTGGATGAAGGATTGAACAATGTTGAAGACTGCTGCCGAGCTGGACCTTCTGCTGGAAGTGGAACCGACCTTAGTAATAAACCTCGGAATCGTTCGCTGAAGCCATCTAAGAGGTTTAGACTAGATAGAGGTCTTGGTTATGTTCTAGGGTTATACTTGGCGACCGGCTATGTCGAGAGAGACACAGCAAGAAGCGCTTGGATAGTGCACTTCGATATCGCTTCAACTAAGCTAACCAAGCTACTTAAAGCTCTAATGGACCTAGAGATTCCAGCTGAGCTCATAAATGCCGTTAAAGCGGTGCCTGAGGAAGTCACTCACGTCACTGTAGAACACCAACCACTGACCGCTCTGCTTGCCAGTATGTCAGGTACTTCAAAGACCGGGGTTAAGCGCATACCTCTAAATATAGCCCTCGAGTCTGGGAAAGAATTCAGAGCAGGTCTTATTGAAGGATACTACGATGGCTTAAGCGCTAAAGTGAGTCCAGAGCACGGGGACCACACCTCTTTCAAGATACTCGCACCAAATAAGAAGCTAGCTGAGTCCCTGGTGTTAATACTTAAGACTCTGGGTGTGAAGTCATATGTAGAGGCACTTAAGTTAGGCAGTGATGAGCAATATGAGATCCGCATTGCTGAAGAGAAAGATAAAGAAACCCTTCAGATATTACTGGGACTAAAGCACTCCAACTGCGAAATCCTTCCCCCAACTACAGTGAGTCATGAAGAAAACGAGCTGACTATACTTAAAGTTAAAAGAGTAGATTTTATCGAGAAACAGAGCCTGTTATACGATGTTGAAGTGCCCAGAACTCACCTATACGCTATATCTGGGTCCTTAATACTGACTCACAACACAACGTTTCACGCTGGCTCACCTGAGGAAGCCATAGTAAGACTTACATCACCCCCCATAGAGCTGGCACCACAGCAGCTTGCCATGATCTGGTTATTTATCACTTTAAGTTTTGTAGAGGACGGTGGCTTAAGGAGAGTGGTTGTTAGAGTCGATGAACCTGTTCTCAAATCAAACTCACTAATACTTAACACTATCTACAAATATGGGGAAGACCTAGACCTAGAGACTCTTCTTAAGAGGTTTAGTAGAGCGAGGGACCTATGGGTTTAATTAACAGCCGCTTCCCCTATATAAGCCGAGCTTTGGGTACGTATCTAGAGTTACTAAACAAGGTGAGAGTAGCTAGAGGAAAGCCTAAAGTCGAGTCCAGTAAGGCAGCTCTATACGTACTCAAGGTATCTGCTGTGCCCACATTCGGGTTGGCTTTAGCTTCATATGCGGCCTCAAAGCATTTAGACAGCCCCCACTTTTTCAACCTTACTATCCCCGCTATAGCTTCTATGCTCTTTCTATTACCTCTAGCTGTAGAGCTTCTATCCTACATCACTTACGTGAAAAACCTACGGGAAGACATAGCGTACTTCATGATACTAGAGGGCTCGAGCCCCGGTGATGACTTAATGAGGGACTTAGAAGAAGAATCAGAACATGCCTGTCAGTTTCTACCGTCCTTATGTAACGAGTACATGAGACTCAAGTTATTCTCTAAGTTCTTCCCTGGGGTAAAAGGCATCAAGGAGTACGTACTTAGAGCTCCGAAACCAATGAGAAAGCTACTTCTAGAGTACATAGTGACTCGTGAAAGTGCTAACTTCAGCACATGGATCTACAGTAAGTTTCAGGAATCTCTCCGCGAGCTTAAAACATCAGCAAAGAACTCCTTAGAGCTTAAAACAATCTTGAGCTTGACAGTTGTCGTATTTAATGGTTTGACTCCCCCACTAATAGCTCTAGTTGTTGCCCTAACTGGCTCCGGAATTCAGTACACCTATATTACTTCGGTAGCACCTGCAATAGCGTTAGCTATATCCGAGAGTTTAACGCCCAGACTACTGAAGATACCCGTGGAAACAAGAAGGATTAGGTACTTACTCACAATTGCGGTTTTACCTCTACTACTATCCCCAATAGTTGGGGTTAGAGCTTCACTACTACTTCTGGGTATAGCTCTCCTCGTTTTAGGAGCTGTGGTGACTCAGCAGTTTCTTGCTGCTTATTTAGCTGTAGTATCTATACCATCCCAACTTATCAATTTAGCTGATAGAGTGCCTTATGCTCATCGTCCCGTAGAGCTAGTAGAAAGAAGCCTTGGTGGACTACGTAACCGCAACGTCTTTACTTCACTCTGTTACTACATGCTTTCGAGGTCCATTAGGCATGGAAGTGTAGATACAACTAGGATAATAGCGTTTAAAGATATAGTTGAAGAACTATTTTCTATCGTCAAGCAAAGTATTGCCGTTAGACTCCTAGTGGTGGCCACAGCTTTCTTTCTACCATTCGTTTTGAACTTTTCGGTATCTCTATTAGCAGCAACTGGTTTAGTAAGTAGTGAAATAAGGACCTACTGCTTTGTATCGTCACTTTTCTATAGCGTTATCGCCACCCTTGCTGCATTCGGTACTTTAGAAAACACCGCTTTAGTAGGGTTAGTACTACTAGAGCTATACGCACTAGGTGTAACACCGTGATGATCCCTTCAGTAACTAGCGTAATAAGGCTGGACAAAATCTTCGATGAATTGAGCAGTGTAAATGGTGTAGAGTTAACTAGAAGCACTCTAGGTAAGCCAGTACTCAAGATTCAGAGTGGCGATAACTACTACTTCTATGTCCTAGATCGAGAACCTCATAGAGTGGTGTCTCTAGGTGTATCTACTTCGGAACTTAAGCTGAGGGATATAGTGGTTAAGAGTGAAAACTCAGAGCTAGTCATAAGCGCTGGAGGTAGAGTATTTCGAGGCAGTGGTTTCATTAGAACTCTAGGAACTACAGTATACCTGATAGCATGTAAAAGGAGTAAGTGTCTAGCTGGTATACTAGATGTAGTAGACGGTGTAACCAGGCTATATGAGATAGACTCAGTTAGGCTTGACCTCCGCGAGATACGGAATCTAGGTATAAGCACAGGCTTCGGGGGATTCTCTGTCGGTAATAAGTCGCTGACGCTTTCAGTATCAGTTAATGGTATCGAACTAATACCTGGATTTTTTAAGTTCGTCGTGAGTTGCCCAACTGGTGATTACTTAGTTGACCGCGATGGGTTTTTAGTTAGAGTAAGAAACGGCGTTCTCGACGTGTTAGGCAAGGTGAGCAATATCGTATCAGCAGCATGTGTTAACGATGGTATCGTTCTCGCCGACCTAGAAGGACTTAAGGTCGTTAAGTATGGTGCGTACACCACGGTTTTAAAGGAGGCAATTAAGGAGGTATCTTCCTTCAGTGACGTCATTTCGGTGGTAAACCGAGCAGGTCTCATTAAGATACTGAACGGTAGAAGCTCCTTTGTGCTTGACTCGCCTTTACTTAGGTCGTGCGTATCTACAAGTATTGGTGTTGCTTGTCTTGCTGAAGATTTGGTTGCTTTCCTAGATCCTCTAGTTCCTACAGAAGTGGAGGTTGAAGTTTACGACGGAGGCGGTAGGGAAGGGCTGATTGAGCTATTCGTTAAGCCGTGGTTCGATGGATGTCGCTTCTCGATTTTACCGAGGATTGCCGCACTTTGGGAACAAAAGGTCGTAGCAGGAGTTCTTCGTGCGTTGATATATCCGAGAACTCTAGGATGGGAGGGATACGTAAAAGTCAAGGTAGAGTGTCCCACGTATTACAGGGTTATCGAAGAATACGTTAAGTTCGGTAAGCTAGAGTTAACTGATGTAGTCAGTAAGTCTCTTGCTATAGCTAAATCCGGGAAACTTCTGAGTAACGTAAACCACAATTGTCTGGGTCGAGTTACTCTGAGGATAGCTAGTCGTGTTCCAATACCGGTTCCGATTAAGGTGGAAGTGGTCGGGGTTGGTGATAGTAATGTAATTCTCAACAATAACACCATTAACCCCGGTTTAAACGAAGTCTCCATTAAGTTCTCCGGGAAGTGTCTAGAGAAGAACGAGGTGCTCGTTAAGCTAATAGCTGACTCGGAGTTCTTTGATCCCGAAGAAATAGCTACTATATATCTGGATCCTCGGGAGTTTAAGCATGTTGAAAAAGACTACGAAGAGAAAATAGAGGTGTTTGAAACTGGGTCTAAGAGTGTAATCAAGGCACCTAGCCATTACTTAAAGTTGTTCTGTATGAACGGGAACACGTTCGAGGGCTACGACTATCTTCTCGTAGAGAATTGTGAGGAACCGGCTCTATTAGAGCTCACTAGAGTAATGAAAGTGGACGATGAAAGCTTTGAGCTAAGCTCATCTAAAGTATTTAGAGACTCTATTCGAAAGTGTCTCCATGAAGCCTACTTAAATAGGGCAGTCAGTGGAGGGTTCTACGCTGATTGTATAAAGTATGACGTAGCTATGAGCGAGAAGCTACACGTGAAGATAGAGCATGAAGGTGATTACTTACTCGTGATCTACTTAGAAGGCAAAAAGATATTTGAACAGAAGCTTGAACCGATATACTTAGTTACAGGATTTTCGGTCAGCATAGGTGCTAGTAAAGTCGGACTAGACTGGAGAGATGTGGTTTGGTTAGCGTTAAAGGCGGGCCTCTCAGTTGGATGCCACATGAGGGAAGTGGTTTATGGAGAACGAAACATACGAGTTTAGGGACGGGCTTTTAGTCTATAAAGAGGGTTCTAAAGTTTGCCTTAAGAGAGTTACTAAAGTAACTAGCGTAAGTACAGCTATACAAGATCTCGATGACTTCACTTCGATAAAGTACATAAAGGCCTACATTAACGCATTCAACCTAGGCTTTCCCCTCGAGTTTCACACTTTCATTAAACCTGTCGATAGACTCGCCTTTGTTAAGAACCTTGAGAGAGTAATAGCTGAAAATACTGTTGCTTACGAAGTTAATCCGTTTAAAGCTGATAGCAGAATAAAAGCTGAGAGAGCTAAGTATATAAGAAGTAGGATCCTGAAGGACTCTCTACAGCCGTTTGAGACCGAAGTCTACATAGCTGTGACAGCTTGCGGTGTCGACTTTGAGAGCTCCCTTGAGGTATTAAAAGCTAGGATGAGAGTTTTGAGGAGTACTCTGAACACTTTAGGCGTAGACATAGAAGAAGTTGATGCTGAAAAAGTTTTTTCTAAAATGCTACTTGCTGGACTATCTAAGCAAAAACACGGGCTGCTGTATAAGATCGCAGACAGACTTAGGAAGAAGACCGTAGTAGCGGACTTGATCTCTATTCCAGTGTTTACGTTTATTCCATCGTTGGGGAGGGCTAGGACCTCTCTAAGGTCTTACGGAATAAAGCTAGGAGTAGACCTTGATAGTGGAGAAGAAGTCTATTGGAACCTCGGTGAGGTAACATCTCCACATGTTCTTGTAGTAGGACCGTCCGGGATCGGTAAGACTACTTTTCTTGCTGGACTGGCCTTATCTCTGAATAAAGCCGGTCTTGGAGTACTCGTAATTGATCCGAAGAATGAGTACAAAAAGATCTTCGAGTCACGCGGTGAGGAAGTCGCACACTTTACTCTAGGAAGAAATGTTTCGATAGGATTTGTAGAGCTACTTAAAGCGGTACGCAACAGCCTCGATAGAGACTTAGTAGAGGTATTACTAGACATAATGACATCTCATCGTGAGCTCAATAAACGAGATGTTTTTTCGTGCCTTCATATAGCCTTGAGTAACCTTACTACGATTCCTGAAGGAGGAGACATAGAGCTCATAAACTCTCTAAAAAGGTTCTCTAGGTACTGCTCAGAGGAGTACTCAGAGTACGTTATAAGCAAAGTTCTGTCCGTACTTGCTGCTGTTTCCGGTAGTAGTCGTGGATTATTCAGTTTACTTAAAGAGCTCAATGGGTTGAACGTTTTAGATGTCTCACCTATACTAACTATCGATCCGTCGCTTATGCCACTACTGCTTAAGGTTATATTAGTTGCGATGAAGACTGCGCCGACAAGTTACCCTATGAGGACCGACTACCACAGAGTAATCGTAGTCGATGAGGCGTGGACAGTGCTTAAAGAGGGTTCGTTGGGGCTATTAGAAGAGCTAATAAGAGTTGGTAGAAGTTTCGGGACTGTGGTGGCATTAGCTACTCAAACAGCAAGAGACTTCACTAAAACTTTAGGACCTCTGATAGATAACCTAGGCTTGCTCGTAGTTCTACCATCAACTAGTGCTGAATACTGGGAGGAAGTCAGTAGGCTATTTAAAGTAAGTAGTGAACGCATTGAAAAAGCAAGAGCTCTCGGCAGAGGTTACGCTATAGTGAGAATGGCTCCAGACCCTAGAGCCCTACTAATTAAGCTAGACCGCTAGAATCAAGTCATCGTGGGACATCCGAGACGTGGAGATAAAAGTTATAAGTATTCAGCAACTTTAATTTCTGGTGCCGGGGTAGCTCAGCCAGGTAGAGCGCCGGGCTGTTAACCCGGTGGTCGGAGGTTCGAGTCCTCCCCCCGGCGCCACTAGAACGAGTTGCTGGAGCTCCTTCAAGTAGCCTGCTGAAGGTTTTATCTCGTATACTGTCCCGTACTAGTTATTCCACTCTTTATCGCACTTTTGAGACACTTTTCTTATTTCCTATTTCCCATAAACTCCACGAGGTTTTCATATGACTTAAAGGATATAGAAATCTCTTGATGAGTGAGCGAAACGTAAAGATTAGACTTAGCTTTACGAGCAAGCAAAGATGCTGAAACCGCAATGATTGAAGGTAAAAAGTAAAAAGAGGTTAAAATTAGAGATTAAGCTACTGGACGTAGTGTAGGACGTTATGCTGGGTAGTCCTCTGGAACTTTCGCTCTAAAGTACTTTCCTGTTGGGCTCTTGAAGAGCCCTATTTTAACTCCTTTTCTCCCCTTGGGAGCTAGGGTCCATATCTTTTCAGGAACTAGCTCTAGCTCTTGTCCTGTGTGCGGGTCTTTTACCTTAACTGGGGGCTTTTTGGTCATGTATTTTCACCGTTGTCGATTGACCTACGACATTATTAAATCTTACATAATTACTTCAGATTGGTGCTAGGGATTCATTTAAACTTTATATCAAAGATTAAGTGAAGTATTATATCAAAGAAATGTAGGGACATATGTGGAGATAGTCTTTACCGTCCGAAACTAATTGCTTTATTTGTTGAAAAAATTGAAGAAGGTAAGGAATATGGTCCATTACGTAGGTCACTCAATATAGCAACACTTTGTGTCGCCAATTCTATATATAAAGAAAGCCTTGAGGAAGTCTTCTGCTACCTGTCAGTAGAGTCCATGCCTTTATTGCTAGAGGTGTTGGCAGCATTTTGTGGAGAACAGATCTGTATAATCACTCCTTCTACCAGTATATCGCATTTCTACTACTTAAGCTACTTTACAACCTACTTAAAGACTATTTACCACAAGTATTCACTTAACCTCCTGAGTATGGACCTTCTTTCATTGAAGAGCTCTGCCCTCAGCTCTACAAGCCTCCTATCTATCTTAAGCTCTCGCCTTCTTATAATCTCACCGATCTTCCTTAACGCCTCTAAGTCCTCACTTCTTCCAGCAAATGCTTTAAGAACTATGTAGTCTTCTGGCTTTATAGCTTTAACCCTAGTTCCATGAACTTGATACTCTATAGCATCCTCAACCATCTCGTTAGGTATGTAAAAGTCATGCATGTTTTCGTAAAGGTCTGCTGTAACCTCCTCATTATCAATGAAGCAGGTAATACTTGGAGTACCCAACCAAGTAGACCCCAGCGTGCATCCATAGCTTCTGGCTACTTCCTCTAGCACTCCATAATTTACCAGCACAGACTCGGAAGTCACGAGTAGGTCTACGTCTCCCTCGAAACTGTCTCTTTTGAGAGCTAGCTCTATCGAGGTGCTGCCAATTATGACACCATCAACTCCCTTAGCTCGTAACACGTCAATCATCTTACTTAACGCCCTACTCGAAAACACACTCTCACCTAAGCGTACTCTAGACGTAAAGCTTATAAGAGGAGTTCGACCCGTAGACCCGTATACACAGAACAACTTCATGCCTCCCGCCTTCAGAAACTTTCTAGGCTTAACTAGACCCTGAACCTACGGGTATACCTCTAGACGTTACTAGCAAAGAACATCACACTCACCTCAAGCACCAAGTAATAGACCCTCAGCTCAAGTTGAGCGAGCGAACAGCTTACATAGAATGGTAATAATGATGCTAAGAGAAGGAGTCTCACGACCGTAAAGCACTGGCCTTGTTTTTCTGCCGCACGACGTGACTTACCTCGTCTTTATATCGATGGGTGATCGTGTGAGTAGCGCTAAAGTTATAGAGGCCTCAGGTACGCTGGAGACAGCTTTATGGAACAACTAAGAGAGGTGTTAAAAGTAGCTTATTACTTCTTCACTCCGATCTTCTTCTTCTTGGGCCTAAGGTTCCGACTTCTGCATCTTCTACACTTAGTTGCCCCGATAGGGTTTTTAGCACCACACTTTCTACACACTAGCTTGTTCAGTATCCTGCTTTCAACTATTTTGAGTAGTGCTGGATCGGTGATCGGCACCGACTACCCCAGCTATTTAAGGGGTTACACTTAAAAGTTTAAGTCAGGAATATGTAACGGATAAAATCGCAGAGATGGTAGAAATTGAAAATACCTTTAGACCAGCTCTGCGTAAGGTCTGGCGTGCTATGCCCTAGGTGTGAGACACTAGTTAGAAGCGGTGCGGTCACAGAGCTGGATCTAGAGGTAATGAAGTCTCTCCTTAAAGCAGAGGCATCTCCAGACTATAGATTTCTGCGAGATTCTGAGTACGTTAAATCCGTAAACCTTGGAAATATTCTAGTAGTACAGCTCAACATACCGCCAGCTAATATAGACTACAGATCCCTCCTGAAGCTAGCAAAGTATTTAGAGAGCCAGTTTAAAACTCGAGTGAGAGTAATAGACACTAAGAGCACCAACACGAAGGACCTGGTGAGGAACATCATACAGCCAGCTAGGGTGTTAGGTGTTAACACGCTCTGGCTTCCAGACGGCTCAATGGAGTACGTAGTGAGAATACCTAGGTCTGACTTAAAGCACCTGCCCGCATCCCAGGAGGACGTTGAGCATCTTTTATCGCAAATAATTGGGGCAAATGTGAGAATTAGGGTGATGGAGAGCTGAGTAGATACAGGACGCATCTCTCCTCCGAGCTCAGTCCCCACTTGAATGGTGCTGATGTCATCATTGCTGGCTGGGTTCACGCAAAGAGAGATCTGGGAGGTAAGAAGTTTCTATTAGTGAGAGATAAAGATGGAATTATACAAGTAGTCATAAGCAAAGAGCAAAAAGAACTTGCGGAAATTTTTCAAAAGCTTACGCTAGAGTCAACTGTATCGGTCGTTGGTAAAGTACGAGTAGACTCCAGAGCACCTGGTGGGTGTGAGATAGTGCCAACTAACATAGTAGTGCATAGCCTGGCTAAGACTCCTCTGCCACTAGACGTTAGTGGTAAGGTTCCAGCAGATATCGACACTAGGTTTAGAGAGAGGATCCTCGACCTGAGGAGAGATGAGAGTAGAGCTATATTTAAGATATTATCCGTAGCGCTTAGAGCCATTAGGGAGGAGCTCTATAGTATGGGTTTCATAGAGGTTTTCACTCCTAAAATAGTGGCAGCTGCTACAGAGGGAGGTGCGTCACTCTTCCCAGTCGCCTACTTTGGTCGTGAAGCATACTTAGCACAAAGTCCGCAGCTATACAAAGAGCTATTAGCGGGAGCTTTCGAGAGGGTCTTTGAAATAGCTCCAGCGTGGAGGGCCGAGGAATCGGATACCCCTTATCATCTCTCAGAGTTCATATCGGTAGATGTGGAGATGGCCTTTGCGAACTATGAGGGCGCTATGAATGTTCTCGAGAGAGTTGTAGCAAGAGCAGTTAAAGAAGTTAAGGAGGTAGCCACTAAAGAGCTTCGGGTGCTTAGCTATGAACCTCCGGAGCTCAAACTACCGATTAAGAGAGTTACCTATATGGACGCTTTAAGGATCCTAGCTGAAGCTGGAGAAAAAGTAGATTTGGGTGAAGACCTATCTACACCTCATTTAAGAAAATTATCGGACTTAATAGAGGAGGATGTGTACTTCATAGTAGATTGGCCAGACAAAGCTAGACCATTTTACACTATGCCCAAGAACGACGGCGTGTTTAGTGAGTCCTTCGACTTCGTCTGGAACTACCTTGAAATAGCTTCAGGAAGTACAAGAGTACACAAAAAAGACTTACTAGTTAAGAGACTTGAGGAGCGAGGACTAAACCCCGAGAACTTCGATTTCTTCTTGAAGTGGTTTGACTACGGGATGCCTCCTCATGCTGGATGGGGTATGGGACTAGCGAGACTTGGCCTCATGTTGACCGGCACTAAAAACGTTAGAGAGCTTACCGCCTTTCCAAGGGATAAGCGGAGGCTCGTTCCATAAGTGCGGAGTTATTATAACAAACTCTGCTAGCATCAGGTAGTGCAACGTTTAAAGTAGCTACGGCAACTCTATACTTAGTTAAGGAAGGGTGACACCGGTACGGAAGCTATAAATATGCTTGACGAGAGACTGAGGAACGTAGTACGTAGCGAGGGCTACACTGCTCTAACTCTAGTGCAAGAACTAGCTATCCCTAAAATCCTCTCGGGAAAGCATGTGCTCATTGTAGCTCCAACAGGTTCGGGAAAAACCGAGGCCGCACTTTTCCCTATACTCTCAGAGATGCTCAGAACAGGGTACCTTAAGCGAACAGCTGTGCTCTACATTACCCCACTCAGAGCCCTCAATAGAGATATCATGAGGAGAATGAGAAGCATTTCTCTTAAATTAGGCATAGAGGTATCGGTAAGGCACGGCGATACTTCGTCCTCAATGAGGAGGCTCATAGCCCTAAAACCACCGCACATACTGGTTACAACACCTGAGACTTTTTCTTACATACTAGTAAACCGCAAGCTACGTGAAGCATTAAAGAACGTTAGATGGGTTGTAGTAGATGAACTACACGAACTACTTGAAAGTAAAAGAGGTTCCCAAGTGTCAGTGAATCTAGAGAGACTTGTAGAAATAGCCGGCAACTTCCAGAGGATAGGCATCTCTGCTAGTATAGGGGATATTGAGACAGCCAAGAAGTTTCTAGCTTACGGAAGACAGGTAGATGAGGCTGTAGTTGAGGGTGTGAGAGAGATGACTGTCTACCTGCTATCTGGGTACTACTCTATAGATAGGTCAGAAAAAGTTAGAACTATAGCAGACATTGTCAGGAAGCATAAAACATCCATAGTCTTCACCAACACTAGGGACGATGCTGAACTAATCGGTAGAAAGCTGAGCGAGCTAGGTCTGGAAGTTAGAGTGCACCACGGTAGTTTGTCTAGAGAGGAGCGTGAGGAAACAGAGAAACTTCTAAAAGAAGGGAACTTGTCTTGTGTTGTTGCTACATCGAGCCTCGAGCTTGGAGTAGATATAGGTTCAGTTGAAGCTGTTATTCAAGTTTCGTCACCTAGACAAGTTCTCAAACTCGTTCAAAGGGTTGGAAGAGCTTGTCACGGTCCGGGAAGGAAAGCCGTAGGCTACATTGTGTGTGACGACACCTTAGACGATATCGTGGAGTCGGCAGTCATAATTAGGAGAGCTCTGGCTGGAGATCTCGAGAGAGCTAAGCCTTATAATAAGCCTTACGATGTCCTAATACATACCCTCGTAGGCATGGGATTAGAAGGTGACTATAACATCGATAGAGCCTACAGAGTTTTATCTAGATCTTACCCCTATTCGGAGCTAACGCTAGATGAATTTAAGAAGGCCTTAGATAAGGCGATCGAATACGGCTACCTTAGGCTACAGGAGAAAGGTATTCTCAGTGCGACAACAAAGGGTAAGATATTCTACATGACCACGACAACGATAGTTGATACATCTTCTTATGATGTAGTAGACTCGTTGTCTAGGAAAAACGTGGGAAGCTTAGATGAGGAGTTCGTAGTTGATTTAGTGGAAAGAACTAAGCTAGTACTTGGAGGGAGACTGTGGGAAGTTGTTGCTGTAGATCCTGATGCGCGTAAGGTTTATGTCGAGGAAGTAGTAGGAGGAGAGGCTCTAATACCATCCTGGACTGGAGAAACCATACCGGTAGACTACAAGGTTGCTAGAGAAGTTTGTGGAGCTTTAAGAACCACCGCATTAACTGGTAAATTACCTCCTCAATATTCGTTGTTTATGAGTAGGGAGGCAGTAAGCTATGTAGAAAGGATTATAGAGGAACACAAGCTCGGGGGCCACCCATTACCGTCCGATAGAAGCGTGATTGTAGAATACTTCGATAGTGAGAGACCTCTTCTCGTAGTAGCTAGCTGTCTTGGTACGAAAGGTAACCGTGGACTAGCATACTTAGTCTTATCTGAGCTCGGGCGCGTTTTTGGAATTAACCCCGCGTTCAAGGTGGACCCCTATAGAGTGATTATCGAACTACCGTACAGACTACCCTCAAACGACGTCTTTAAAAGCATCTTAGGGGCTCTAAGGGCCGATAAGCCCCTTGAGGCGTTAATTGAAAGCATGAGGAAGTCGAAACTCTTCGATTTTCTGCTATTTAATGTTGGCCGCAGACTTAACCTCATACCTGAGGACGCCGACCCGAAGGTAGTCAAGGTAATAATATCCGGGCTTCGTAATGATGAAGTAGTTAGCTCGGAGGCATTGAGGGAAGGATTAACGCGGTATGTAGATGCTCGAGTAGTGGTAGACCTAGTTGAGAACATCAACATTGGTAAGGCCCGCGTCGAACTTAGAGTCGTGCCTAAGCTGTCCCCCTTTGCTACGGAAGGACTTAAAGACGTCAAGGCTTACGACAGAATTAAGGGAGGCTCTATTCCTAAGAAGATTGTGGCAGAAATAGTTAGGAGGCGTATACTGAGTAAGGAGGTTTTACTCGTCTGTCTCCATTGTGGACATAGCTGGGTAGCTAAAATAGGAGACCTTGAAAGTAAGATTAACTGTAGCAACTGTGGATTTGGGCTTGTTGGAGTGAGCAAGGTTGTTTCAGAAGATATAGTTAAAGTTGCTAAGAAGGCCATCAAGTTAGGTAAGGCTTACAAGTTTAAACTAAGTAGTGATGAGATCGAGGTATTCGAGAGGCTTATGGATAGCGCCGTCCTCGTTTTAGATTACGGTAGAAAAGCCGTTGAGGCTTTAGCAGCACACGGTGTTGGTCCAGAAACAGCTAAGAAGGCTCTCCACTATGATGGTGAGGAGTTTTACGTTAAGCTATATGAACTTGAAAAGCTCTTTGTCAGAACTAGGAGGTTTTGGGGCTGAAGTCTAGTTCAACACAATATACTTCTTCAAGTCCCGGAACGTACGTTGAACGAGCTTCTCCACAAGGAGCTTTAAGACCGTAAATAGAGTACCAAAGCCCGTTTATAAACTCTATGACCCTCTCGACCATCTTGGAGTCCCCCTCTACTATAGCCTTAGCAAGAGCTATTGCGGATTTGCCGATTACGTGGACTAAAGCCTCTCTATCTACTTCTAGAAACGGTTCACCGAGTTTACCTGTTTTTCTAATAGCTCTAACTTTGAATGATATTCTATCTCCGAGCTCTACTAAAGGCTCTCCACGTCTCCACGCATAATGTGAATTTACTAAGTCAATAAGCCTAAGTGCAGATATGTGGTCCGAAAGACCTAGTCTATAGTCTATGGAGTAAGCTATTCCATAGTCATCTTCTCTTAATTGAGAAAGTAGTTCACGCAGGATCTGATTAGTTATAGTAACGTAAGCAAGCGCGTCGTAATCCACGCGGCCTTCACACACAAGTCTAAAACCAAGGTTAACTACCCTCTCTAACTCCTTCTTAAACTCAATAACGTACTTAGCTACCGGCTCTGGAAGCTCTACTCTATCAACCCCCTTAGAGAGCGTGATTTCTACCCTCAGATCCAGACCCATGCCGTCTGCTCTAGCTATTACAACTGGATTACTTATCTTAGTTATAGGTAGGTACGCTAGCGGAAGAGCCACATCATACTACCTAAGAAACTTTCTTAATACACTATAAAGGTCTTTAGAGACCTAACTACGAGACCGAATCTGGCGCGTATATAGATAGAGCCTGTATAAGCTGGAGGTCGACAACCAATGCTGTTACTGACATAACTCTGTTCCTATGGATCTTTAAGTAGTCGCTCTAAAACCCATAGGCATCGAATTCGAGAATAACGAACGCAGCAACATAATATTTAGCTTCTGTAACTGTATGTGAGTGGCGGCTGGAGCCGGCTGGTAGCTACGGGGAACTGGGGAAACACCGCCCTCCACACGGCACGGAGGCTCCGTAAGGAGCGCGGGGAGACCCGCGGCAACGGCACAGAAACGACACGGCCACCTCCAGATGTCTATGAGGTGGTGAGGGCACTCCGGTAACGGGGTGCCAGCAACCCGCTGAGTATGGAGGTGGATGCGTTGAAACGGCCGCCCCTCCGGGAGCAAGGCCAAGCAGCACCGATGAGTTGCCGTGCGAGGTGCGGGTAGGCCGCATAGTCTAATGCTACCGCAGTACAGAAGGCGGGTTATAGCCGGCACCAGCCGCCACCTCGTAGGTATTCGGTAATACTGTTTGCTAATAGTAGATATGAGAGCGCTAGAGTAACATCTCCTAAGAGTTTAAACTCTGCTGATTCGAATAACACTCTGAGCTAGGGAATCGAAACAGCTGTGAGTAGTGTGAAACCACTATCGGAACTATAGCGTTTTAAACTGTCCTACTCCTAAGAAATTTGGGGGCCGTAGTTTAGCTTGGTAGAATGCGGGGCTTGGGCCCCCGTGGTCCGGGGTTCAAATCCCCGCGGCCCCACTATTTATTGGAGTTACAGAAAACGGGTGTACCAAATTGAGTCGCTATCGTAAATATAGGCAACGGAAGAATGTTGGAAGACCAGGTAAGATCTTCATAAGGAGACACCTCATGTTGAGTCATGAGTATGCGAACTTACTGCTCAGTGGCATTAAAAAGGCTACTGTAAGGCTGGGACTAGTAGTGCCGAAGTATGATGAAGTCATAATTCACAGCGGTGGAAGACCTATAGCTAAAGCTAAGATAGTTGGTGTTGAATATAAGAAAGTTCATCAACTTACGGATGAAGATGCTAAACTAGATGGATTTAGTAGCGTAGATGAGCTTATTGACGCACTTAGAAGAACGTATGGGAACATCGATGACGGCAGTGATGTGTCAATAATTAAGCTAGAGGTAATCCAAAGATTTGATGATTTAAGAAACCACGACCCCTACTACGGTCTTAACCCGTCAGATATAGCTAGGATCGGAATGAGGTATCTGAAGAACGAGCTTAGCGATGAAGAGAAGAGAGTATTAGAGCTATTGAGTAAGGGACTATCTATAAGAAGAGCTGCTGTTAAACTTTACGGTTCCCCAGATAGAAGATCGAAGATCAGAAGGATTGTTAGAAGAGTTCTCGGAGAACTTAGAAGAAGGGGCATAGTCAGGGTCTCAGAAAACCTCGAAGACCATACCACAGTAGGTGAGGTTCAGCTCTGATATAGGTTTATATCAGTTGATATCGTCACCCCACTTCTTTCCCGCACCCCGCTCAGAACCTCATCGAGCTCGGGGCACTCCCAGACACCCACACCTGGGGCAGCTCGAGGAGAGCCCCAGGAGCTCTTGACCCCTCGTCGAGACTACTTCTGCATATAAAGCCTAGAAACACTTACAAGTGTTTCCACCTAAATTAACCGATATGAACAGATACGAAACCCGAAGCAACTACACAAAGCGAGCACAATATGACTAACGGGAAACTAAAACTCGAGTTTTCGCGCACAACTATATAACTATAGTTGCCTCGTTAGTGAGGACGGTATATTTACTGATAATATCGAGATATAGTGATAGCAGTTTGAGTCCTAGTCGTGGTAGATGTTTATGCTTATTTTCCTATTTTTTCACTCTTCACTCGGTGTAACGGTGCAAAGGCTACCACCTGAAGTAGAGAAAACACTAGCGAAATATCAAGAAGTCGAAGCGCAACTAGCTTCCGTTATGACCCAAAAAGGTACTGTGATATCCTATATAAAGGAGATAGAGAGGGCTTTAGGGATACTCAAGGACTTACCTAGTGACGCAGTTGTCTATAGAAGCACGGGCCACGTGCTCGTCAAGGTAAGTAAAGACGACGCTGTAAAGGATTTAGAAGGGAAAAAAGAGGAGCTGGAGATAAGACTAACTAGCCTTGAGAGAATGGAGAGTATATTGAAGAAGCAACTCGAGGAGTTGAGGAGCACTCTCAGTAAGCATATGAAGACGGTAGCAGAACCTCGTAAAGAGGAAGAGGAGTGATTCGTAGATTGATGTTAGAGGCATGTAGTCTAGCGTTCATCCCTAGCTTCTTCAGCTTATTACTATATATTAAAACTCTCAGGCTACTTGAGTGCCCTAAATGAGGGTAGAAGCTAACGCATGTTTTTCTGTGTGGAGAGGGTGTGGCATAAAGTATTTTCATCTAGTTGTGCTACTAAGCGTTCTCGGCGGGTTCTTCAAGATTGTTAGTGGTGTGTTTTTCGGGTCAAAAGCTGCTTTAGTTGATGCTTTAACGAGCATAGTAAACGTTGTCGCAGCACTAGTAGTTGCTAAATACGAGAGCATGAGTCTGATGCCTCCTGACACAGACCACCATTATGGGCACAAAAGAATGTTTGTAGGTGGAAGCATGTTTTCCATAAGTCTCTACTCTGTAGTCGGAGGAGCTATGTTAGTAGACCTCATTTATAGTGGCATCGGGAGATACGAGGTCCATATACTCGCAACAGTATTTGCTACTCTAGGTGCGCTACCATACTTGACAGCTATACTCATCTCCAAGAAAATGGGGGGATCTTTTGGAACGTACGCTAAATTCACTATGGTAGAGATAATCGAGTGTTTAGTGGTCATAACGTCATCACTTGGAGGTGCCATAGTGAACTACCTAATAGACCTTACTGGAGCCTCCTTTCTCCTCATTTATCTATACGTCGAGATCGTTAGAGAAGTGAGGAATTTACTGCACGTAATTAGCGACAAAGCACCTATTTACCTGACTGAAAAAATTAGAAAGATATCGGAAGATCTTGATATAGAGATCAGGAGCATAAGGGTAAGAGAGGTGGTTCCAGGTAAGTACCATGGAGACATGGTTATAGCTTTACCGGCAGAGACAACTATAAGAAAAGCTCACGAAGTCGCTGACACAATAGAGACATCTCTTAAAGCCCTCGGGATAGACGTAGACTTAGTAGTCCACGTTGAACCTGCGTAACGTAGCCAACACAGCTCTAACCCCAGGTTTTCGCACTCTGTTGCTCCACAACTAACTCAGTAATCCCGTTGGCGGTTGAGGTTATACACCGTTACGCTTAAAACTTCTCGAAGTTAGAAGTTTTGGAGGGCCCGTAGCTCAGCCAGGCAGAGCGGCGGATCAAGGGCCGAGGCTCCAGTCCGGGTCTTAGGACCGTATGGGATGACTTGGAGAGACCCGTAGGTCGGGGGTTCAAGTCCCCCCGGGCCCACCACATAGATGAGCTTGGGGCTCCTAACGTGTGATTTCCCATACACTTACTTCACTCATCAAGGCCGAGACTCTTGAGAGAAGACTGAACCCCTCTACACGATATAGAGCTCTAAGCCACGTACTTACTGCTTTAACAGTGTCTCCACTAGCTATACTAACTACAGCTCGAGTATTTAGCTCGCTTGTTACCTAAATGCGTGAAGTTACGTCTAATTCATTCCAATTCTAGGTGAAGCCTAGGTGAAGCCGAAACACGAGACTTTTGGTTTTTATGGGAAGTAAGGAAGCCTGTCTTGTCTGTCCATAGCTTACCGCTGAGCAGATAGAGGAGGTAAAGGAGGAAGGTTTGTCACAAAAGTTTACGCAATGAAACCACTAAATTAGCCCTTTACTCAGGTTTGGGATCAAATAAGTTAATAACCTTGCTTAGTTTTTGTATGGGGTCATACGTGAGGAAGGAGTTTCGAGAAGTGCTAGAGAGAGGGGGTGTGAGAGTACTCGACGTCTATAGACATAAGGATAGAGATTCCATCAGGTTTATATATAGAGATAAGGTGTATCTAGTTAGTCTTAAAGGTTTCTACGACACCATGAAGCCGGAGGAGCTTCTCAACACTTTACTGTCTCAAGTCGAGGGGAAGTAAGAGTAGAACATACGGCTTCCTATAACGTCAGCATACTGCCCAAAACCTTCGGCTGTTTTTATTACACAAAACTACTTGCTACCTAAATCAGAAATAGAAGAACTAGCTTTATGACTTATGGATGGAAGTCGCCTGAGGTGAGTAGCGTTGGTCAGGTTGTTGCGACTTTACTCTTAGTTCAACCAGCTTTTTCCCTATTAACTTAACTACTTCATATTTGCCAACGTTATTTGGTACTTTCAGTATTACTAAAGCTGAAGGTTTGAACCACGCCCTCGGGTACTTCTTTTCTTCTACTTCGAATTTATAGCCTAAACTCTCACATACCTTAAGTACCTCAGCTAGCTTGGGCTCAGGTACTGTGAGCGCTTTAGAAAGCTTTCTTCCGTGTTTACGGCTTAGGTTTTGATCGAAGTAGTTTATCCATATTCTTACTTCCTTATCTACCATTAGACCTACCGGACTGTCTTACTTAATTAGAATGGCGTTTACTACTCCATCTCTTGATGGTCTAGACGTGACTTGAGCAAGACCTGCTTCAGTCTCGATTATTGACCCTTTAGTTATTATCCCTAACCTCACGTACTCTCTGTTAGCTCTATTCTCAACGACCTTAGTGATCTTTACCTTTCTACAGGTCTTTGCTTCTGGGTCGTAAACGTTAGCATACGACACTAGTTTGGCCCTAACGAGAATGCGTCCCCCCATAGCCCTCTCCTTTATCCTAACGTCCTTGCTCCCGATTTTTGTTAGTAGTGGATAACCACCTAGCTCGTACTTCCTCTTCTTCCTGCTGGGTCTTCTTACACCACCCGATATCTTCCTAGAGTCGTTTCCTTGGTATATAGCCATATGTTGCTGCCCACTAGTTAAGGTGGTGCTTGCTTATTAAGCTTGTGAAATTACTGAAAAGTTTTTAGGATTAACTAATGCCCCTATAGTGGGGAAAAAGAGTGGTGAGACCGGCTCTTAGGTCGAGATCGCCGAGGAGGGTAGCCAAGAGAACCCCAAGCGGTAAGTCTAAGGTATTCTACGAAAAGAGAGGTTCGTATGTCGCCAACTGCTCAGTGTGCGGTAAACCTCTTGGAGGGGTTCCGAAGGACCTTAAAGAAGTAAGACGCGGATCTAAGTCGCGTAAGAGACCGGCGAGACCATACGCTGGAACAATTTGTCCCACGTGTTTAGCACTAGCATACAAAATAGCAATACGTAGTGCGTAACCTAGGCGGTGGTTTTGGTAGATTTTTGCGAGGCCGGCTTGGTCGTCGCTATAAGTGGAAAGCCAGGGAGTGGTAAGACTACACTAGCTAAAAACATAGCTAGAGAACTCAACCTGAGATACGTCTCCATGGGACAGATCTTCAGGGACATAGCTACTAAGAGAATGATCAGCCTCGAAGAGCTTAGTAGAATAGCTGAAGAAGATCCAAGCATAGACTACCTTATCGACAGTACGGCTATAGAAGAAGCTAAAAAAGGTTGTGTCGTCCTCGATGGACACCTAACGGGGTGGATACTTAAGGATATCGCGCATATTAAGATACTCACATATGCTCCCCTACATGTTAGGGTAGAGAGACTAGCGAAACGGGACGGAAAAAGTGTAGAGGAAGCATTACACGAAATTAAAGTAAGAGAAAACTCTGAAGTTAAGAGGTACAAGAAGTATTATGAAATCGATGTAAACAACTTAGACGTATTCGACATCATACTTAACACGTCTTTGTTAAGTGAAGAAGAAGCAACTAGAGTAGCTACTGAAGTAATTAAGGTTCTTGCGCCATTAAAATTTAAGAAAAAAGAGAAGAAGTTGTAAGGGAGATAGCCGGGGTGCCCGAGCGGTCTAAGGGGCCGGCCTTGAGAGCCGGTGGGCTAACCGCCCACGCGGGTTCGAATCCCGCCCCCGGCGCCTCATGGAACTCTAACTTTGAGTAGTGGTTTAGCATCGATCAGCGCTACCTGGTTAATCCCCGCGCAAGTTCTATAGGTTAGTGCTGTAGCCGGATCTTCGAGCCTAGGATTAAACTTCTTTTAGAGCATATTATTGAAGCATAGATGTTAGTATGAGACTCGATACTCAATGAATAGAGTAGCATATTTCCAGACTATGGTGACTGTCCGCAGGTTGTCTAGCTTTCGGTTTTTCTAATTATTTGGGTTACCTCCGTGGTTTTCGGGAGCCGACATAAGGGTATATGGATGACTATATGTTTGAATAATTAGGAGCCGGCGAGCTAGTGAGCCATTAGCGAGGGACAGGCTCTGTAAACCACTCTTCACCAATGGATCTAGGAAACCCGGTGAACCCCAAGAGCCGTAGGCGGGGAGAACGTGGACTAGCAGGTGGAATGAACCCGTGCCCAGAAAAACTAAGACGACCTAGTTGATGAGCTAAACAACTACTTCTTTTCATCCATCCATTCTGTTTTACCTCTTGCGTTAGAAAGATTACGAGGCACTCTATTAGGATGTGGAAACTGTATTTAGATTAGTTCTTATAAGTAACTCTTAGTTCGAGTAGAGAGTGTGGTGAGAGTAATTAAAAAAGGTAGGCTTGTTGTTTTCGTGAGTTACGGTCCTAGGTCCCAGCAGAATATTAGAAAACTTAGTTTAATAGTAGAGAAACTTAAGGAATGCTTTGAGATATCGTTAGTTCACGTACCAGACGATGCGGCAGACGATCTGCCTTATATTAGAATAGAGCCGCTAGATGGCACAGAGATTTTATTCAAGGAAGTGAACTCGATACAAGAGTTTGAGAGTAAAGTTTAAATGCTTATCTCTCCCTTTGTATTTGGTGCTAGAATGTCCGAAGGTTCGGCTACAGCGATAGTGCTATTGAATACTGATATAGGGTCAGAGGATGAGGTACTAGAGCAACTATCAAGAATAGATGGTGTTATAGAAGCTAGTGTAGTTTATGGAGTCTACGACGTCGTAGTTAAGGTTAGAGCAAAAACAATTGAAGAGCTTAAAGAAATAATCACAAACAGGATCAGGAAACTCTCGAAAGTTAAGTCTACGTTAACGATGATCGTTGTAGAGGGCAAGACGTTCGAGAAGAGATAGGGTTGAAGATATCTATTGGAATAGACAGTGTCGACTCTCAATACGGAGGATGTACGACTCACGTTCTATACCGCATTTTTAAAAGACTCGTTGAGAACGGATATATCGAGAGTGTACTAGACTACCCGTACTTAGTTAGGCTAAACCCGTCAATACCGCACAAGACTCGCGGAAACGGAGCAGTAGCTATAAACCTCGAGCTTAAAAAGATAGCGTCCCTCGATACCCTAATAGACGAGGTAGCTAGTGTAATAGTAGAGTACGTTAATGGAATCCATGGTGACTTAATGAGAGTCTGTGCTGCTATAGTACCCTACGAGCTAAGTGGGTATTTTAACGATATCTATGTGAAGGCGTTAACGGATTTCGTACACTTAGACTACGTTAGCAACTTCATTAAGCCTATAAAGGATAAGGTTATCTTGCCTTTCGGGTTAAATAAGGGATGTGTGGGTGCTTTAGCTGCTCTAGGATGGGATAAGTCCAGGTGCAGTTATGAGCTCCTTATCTATAGACCGGTTTCTCATACCGAGGCCGATAGAAAGATGTTCGATAGTAGGTTTTTAGCTGAGCTAGACTCTTTAGAGGAGTATAGAACGTTTTGCAACTACGACTATGAAGGTGGTAGAGCTGTATCAGTACCTCATGGACCTGACCCAGTGCTTCTGGGAATACGTGGGCTGGACCCAGATAAACTAGTTAAAACTCTCAAATTTCTTAAATTAAGTGAGGTAGTTGAGGGATGGTGTGTTTTTAAAACAAACCAAGCTACTGGTGCACATATGGTCCCGAGAGCCTCACACGAGCTTAAACCCTTTAGAACAGGCTGTCTTACTGGAGTAGTCAAGCACGTGTCTATACGTCCTGGTGGAGACGTCGTTTTAAGCCTAACAGACGGGTTTGGAGAAATTGATGTGGCCGTATTTAAGGAAAGTGGTTTAACGAGATACGTTCGCCAACTAACTTCTGGTGATGTAATAAGAGCATGTGGGTCTGTGAAACTATGGGATAACTTAAGACCAGTTCTTCATGTAGAGCTCTTAGAAATCGTGGACCTCGCAGATAAGTACCTAAGGCTTAACCCAAGGTGCCCCAGATGCGGTGCGCGAATGAAATCTTCCGGAAGAAACAAGGGTTATAAGTGCTTAAAGTGCGGATTCAAAGCAGCTGACTTGCGACCAGAGACCTTAAAGTTGCTCAGAGATATAAACACCGGATTGTACCTACCCACGTGCGGATCCGTTAAGCACCTTAGCATCCCCGCTTCTCTTCTTAACACACCTTTAGACTGTTACGCAAAGCCTCCCACGGTAGTTTCAGACTTCTACTCACAGTAGCAGAGTCGAAAACCTGATAGTGGAGTACGGATTAGATAATACTTTTGATATTAAAGTAGAAACGTATAAGTAAATTTAAGTAAACGTTATAACTATTTAAAAGCTAAAAAGCTAGGTAACTAGTGGTGCGCACTTAGTGGGATCAGTTCTTAATAAAGATACAGTTGAAGTGAGGTTTCACGGTCGTGGAGGGCAGGGAGCAGTGACAGCGGCCCATATATTGGTAGACTCAGCAATGAGGGCGGGTCTTTGGGGTACCGCCTTCCCGTTCTTCGGCGCAGAAAGAAGAGGGGCTCCAGTGACAGCGTACGCTAGAATAAGTCATAGCAAAGTTCTAACAAAGTCTATGGTTAGGAGGCCTGACGCTGTCGCTGTCTTGGATCCAGCGATTATGAGGTACGTAAACGTGTTCGACGGGTTAAAAGAGAGTGGAGTTGCTGTTATCAACTGTACTGAGCCCCCAACGCTTCCAATTAAGATCAGGCTTTACGTCGTTGATGCGACGAAAATAGCTTTAGACTTAGGCCTAGTGCTTGCGGGCTGGCCTCTAGTTAACGTGGCGATGGTGGGTGCTCTCTCACGCGTTATCGGTATAAAACTGAACTACGTTCTCGAAGCGATAACTAACATTCTCACGGGGAGATCTGCAGAACTTAACGCCAAAGCTGCTGAAAGAGCTTATTATGAGGTGAGTGAAGTTGGAGCGAGCTGAGTACCTCTTACCCTTGTCGAGACCCAAAGTTGGAGTTCAGGGAGTCACCGGTAGTTGGAGAATTAGAAAGCCTACCATAAATTACGTTAAGTGTATTGGGTGTGGGTTGTGCTGGCTCTACTGCCCCGATAGTGTGATCGACATTGAAGATGTTGGCAGTCGGTTTAGGGTGAGTATAGACTATACTTACTGCAAAGGATGTGGGATCTGTGCGTCTGTCTGTCCCGTAAAGGCAATCGAGATGGTTAAGGAGGTGTAGTTTTATGGTTAGGCTTACTCTCACAGGTAACCACTGTGTTGCTTATGCTGTAAAGCTCTCAAAGGTTAAAGTAGTATCTGCATACCCTATCACACCTCAGACGACAATAGTTGAAAAGATTAGTGAGCTTGTTGACTTAGGTGACGCCGATATAAAAATGATAAGAGTAGAGTCAGAGCATTCAGCGCTGGCAGCAGTATATGGTGCGGCTACAGCCGGAGTTAGAGCGTTTACTGCGACTTCATCTCACGGTCTTCTCTATATGCATGAGATGGTTTGGTGGGTTGCTCAAGCCAGAGTCCCTCTAGTCATGGCAGTTGTTACGAGAACTATAGGACCTCCTTGGAATATTTGGACTGACCACCACGATATTATGGACCAAAGAGATACCGGTTGGTTGATAATGATGGCGGAGAACAACCAGGAAGTACTTGATGAAACAATAAAGCTCTTTAAGATAACTGAAGATCCGGAAGTCTACCTACCGGGTATTGTGGGATTAGATGCCTTCATCTTAAGTCATACCGTTGAACCAGTTGAGATACCTGAGCAAGAACTAGTTGACTCATTCCTTCCCGAGAGACGCCAACCTTACGTAATAAAGTCTGGTGAAGCACTAATTATGGGGAATGTTCCATCGGATCTTCTCACTAACTCTCGCATGAGGTGGGATATACATTTGGGGTTGAGGAGAGCTGAAAAAGTGATCGATAGAGTAGACATGGAGTGGGGAAAACTCACCGGTAGGCGTTATGGAGGTTTAACTGAGTGTTATAAGTGTGAGGATGCTGACTACCTTTTCGTGGGCATCGGGGCTTGGGTCGGCGACATGAGGCTAGCTGCAGATAGACTTAGAGCTGTTGGTATGAGATTTGGTGTTCTTAAGATTAGGTATGTACGACCGTTTCCGTATCTGAGGGTGTTGGATTCCGTTAGAGGCAAGAAGGGTGTCCTAGTCTTTGATAGATCGGTATCAGCTGGTTCTGCCGGACCGTTATTCTTAGATCTAGTGTCTCATATGTATCCACATAGACTGAACATCCCGATAAAGAATGTGGTAGCTGGTTTAGCTGGGTACGAAGTAAACTACGAGGACTTCTTCAGGATTGGTGAGTCATTCGTTAAAGAAGTATCAGAAACTGGGTGGGTATCAGAATTCCTCGAGTTTTATCCTGGGAGGTGATGAAGAGTGCCTTTAACTATCAGGGACCTACCTAAAGAGAAATACGTATTACCTGGCAACGCTGCCTGCCCCGGATGCCCTGAGGCCATGGGTTTGAGGTACGTCGGCATGGCTTTAGGCAGTAAAGCTATCTTAGTTATACCTGCTGGTTGTACATCAATAATCCAGGGGCTAATGCCCGGTTCTGGTCTCTCGTTTCCGATAGTGAATGTAGCGTTTAGTTCAGCTGATGCCGTAGCTTCTGGTGTAGCAGTTGCTAAAGAATTAATAGCTGAAGAATCCGTAGTTGTTGTATGGGCTGGTGACGGAGCTACTGCTGACATAGGTTTTGCTACACTTTCTGGAGCGGCAGAAAGAAACGATAACATTATACACATATGCGTTGACAACGAAGCGTACATGAACACAGGGATCCAGAGATCATCACTTACACCTCTTGGAGCGTGGACTACTACTACTTGGAGAGGAAAAACGGAACCTAAGAAGAACATGCCGTTGATCATGATTTCGCACGGTGTTCCGTACGTCGCTACAGCTAGTGTCGCCTACCCAATGGACTTTATAGAGAAGTTAAGAAAGGCGGCATCAATTAAAGGATTTAAGTATATTCACTTACATGCCCCATGTCCGGTTGGCTGGAGATTTGATCCCTCTGAAACCGTTGAGATAGCTAGGCTCGCTATTGAAACTGGGATGTGGGTACTGATGGAGGCTGAGAACGGGAAAATAAGGATATCGCCACCTAGCAAACCCTATATAGATAAAAACAGGAGGAAACCTTTAAAAGAGTACTTAGAGAGGCAGGGAAGATTTAGAGACGTATCTAACGAACTAATCAAAGAACTAGAAAAGGAAGTTGATGAATATTGGGAGCTACTAATAAGGTTATCTAGCCAGTAAGTTCAGTAAAGCTATCGATACTACAAAGACTAATGAAATGAGTATTAACTGCTTTGGAGTGATCTCAAACACTGACTCTACCTCCTCAAAAAACCTAACAAGTCCAGCCCCAGGAGAGACCGGCGCCTCCTTACGCTTTCTTCTAGTAGTAGACATTATCTTACCATAATACTTTAGTACTTAGAGATATAAGCGTTCAGAGCCCTACCCTTTGGATCTGATATGTTGACCATCAAAGAAGTTCAAAAAATGATGAAGTCTATGTTTTATGAGAGAGACCGCTCTAGAGGGGTATATGCAACATTCACATGGTTAGTTGAAGAAGTGGGGGAGTTAGCTGAAGCAATTCTAGGTAATGATATAAAGAGTATTCAGGAGGAAATAGCTGACGTAATAGCGTGGACACTTTCTTTGGCAAACCTACTTGATATAGATGTAGAAGAAGCCATCAAGGAAAAGTATTTCCGAAACACGGTTAGTGGGATATAACTCCCACTCCATAGGAAAAGAAGGGGTGAACACTCGAGCAGATACCCAGACACCCCACCTTATCTATTGGACATTCTAAGAGTTATTGAAGATCCGGTTTTCGTTTATATTTAAATTGTTTGTATAAAGTTGTTACTAAGTATGTATCAAAGAATAGTTTATAGAGTCACTATCAAACTATTAACTTTACTCTATACTTCACTCTTTTACTGTATTGTGTATACGATCTTTGTGAAATTCTGGAGTGGAAATAAAGGGGTGTGAGCACGCATGTTCTGGTGGGAATAGTATGGGATTCACTGGAAAAGATGGGGTATGGTTAGAGAAGTTAGTTAAACTAAGAGTTTCGGCTTCGACCTTGGGAATGTATTGAGTTAAAGGCTTCTACCTACCACTCTTGGTTGAGGAACTATTGATGTTGTTAAGAATATTAAGCAGGTTACTTACCATCTCATTAAACGAGCTCGAGAGTGGAGATTCGGGCTTATCTATGATTAAGATTCTCCCATTCTTTACGTACTCCGGTAATTCAGGGTCTAATGGGATCTTTGCTAGTATAGGTATCTTGTACTTTGATGACAGCGTTTCGACTACTGAGTCACCAAAGATGTAATACTTGGTATTTGTCCCCGGACAGTAGAAGTAACTCATGTTCTCGACGAGCCCGATCGGTTTTATTCCAACTAGTTTAGCGAAATTGATCGCTCTTGCTACAACGTTTTTAGCTACATCAGATGGTATAGTAACGATCAATGAACCATCTATATACTTCACTGTCTGCGCTAGAGTTAGTGCTTCATCACCTGTTCCTGGAGGCATATCTATTACTAAAAAGTCTAGATTACCCCAATTTACTTCTGTTAGCAATTGAATTATTGCGCTAGACTTTAGGGGACCTCTCCAAATAACCGGAGACTCCTCTTCTGGAGTTAGAAATGCTAAGGACATTACCTTAACTCCTAGAGGCCCTTCGACAGGCTCTACTTTATCGAGAGTTAAGCCAGGACGCTTACTTCTTAAACCCAGAAATAGGTGTGAAGATGGGCCATGAAAATCCAGATCTAATAAACCCACTTTTAAACCACTTCTAGCTAGAGCAACAGCCATGTAGGATGCGATCAAAGACTTTCCAACACCGCCTTTACCACTCATTACCGAGACTTTATAATTTATTTGCTCTAGAACTTCCCGTATTTTCTTATCTACAGCGTCTCGCGGATTAAGAGTCGACAGGTTTACTCTTATTTTAACTCACCTTTCTAACGTCAATCAATTCTAAGGAGAATCTATCGTTGTCGATAGTTACATCGACTTGAGCGGGAATATAGCCAAGGTCTATCAACTTTTGTGCTGTTACCTCAATATACCTAGTCTTACCATCAATAGTTCTATAATACCTATAGACCTGAGAAGCAATTCTTACCTCACCTAATACTTTAATGTTAATCGTTCTCTCCCCCAGATCAAGCACAGTTAAATTAGACCACGTAGCTCTAATTTGAGAGTTAAAGAAGACATCATCAATTCTCTCCGACTTAAAGGCTAGCCCCAATACTTCAGCTACAGTGTATAGTGGACCTTGACTAGCATACATATACGATGTAAACGTAGTTTTAGTTGATTCGTTTAATGTCGTAACTTCTTTGCTTATATAGATATAGACATAGTCAAGTGTACCTAATACGAAAGTAGTATATGGAATATTCCCTCTGATTTTAAATACTAAGATTATCGACTCGTTTTTAACTCGGTCTCCACTAACAAAACTCTTTAGAACCTCCATTGGGTCTTCTTTGGTGTTGGACCCTGATGGAGGTTGAGCCGTAATGATTATATTATATACTAAAACACCTGAGATAATTAGAATTATTCCTAAGAATATCAGGTCATACCTTACTTTTCTGTACTTCTTTTTAGCTATCTGCTTGCCGACTTGCTTTTTCCTTTTTTGGCTCACTGCATACCTCCAACTTGTGTACTATCTCGTAAAATAAGTTCCGATAGGATGTGTGAGTATATTATGAAGATGAGTGTAGTCATACCGAGACTCTTCTAATTCTAATGACTTCTTCATACTCCTCAACTAGACCGTAAACTAAGACGGCTATATCTCCCGCCTTAAGCTGACCACTCGAGATTAAGAGTTCGTAAAGCTTTTCAAGCCCCTCAGAATACGAGCCAGCCTCAATAACGTATGTAGAGAGCCCCCACATTACTGAAAGCTTTCTAGCAACTTCAGGCTTCGGTACACCAACGTACACGGGCACTCTAGGCCTCATAATGGAAGCTCTTTTTGCCGTAGCACCTTTCATACTGTAGATAGCTATCGCAGCTCCAAGGTCTTCAGCTAGTTCGATTACTCCCTTAACGAATCTGGTTCGAAGATCTGGGGCAGGTCTTTCTTGAGTTTGTGGTAGTCCAGCTTCAGCCACCTTTATTATCTTATTTAACCACCGAACTACCTCTACTGGGTATTTACCGATAGCTGTTTCTCCAGTTACCATCAACGCGTCAACACCGCCTTGAACAGCCTCGTAGACGTCAACAACTTCAGCTCTCGTAGGAACCGGGTTATCAATCATGGATTCTAGTAATTGTGTAGCAATTATTACTGGTTTTCCGTACTCTCTGCTTTTCTTTATAATCTTCTTCTGAAGGAACGGAATTTCTTCGAGTCCTAAGTTCATGCCTAGGTCTCCTCGAGCTACCACAACCCCATCGGACTCGTCGATGATCGAGTCCAAATTCTTCAGCGCACTAAGAGTCTCTATCTTCACGAGGATGTGGGATCCGCAGCTTAGTTTTTCTAGCAACTTTCTTACGTACAAAACATCAGAAGAACTTCTAACGTAACTTAATCCAACATAGTCGAAACCCTCAGAACACGCGAACCTTAAGTCATCTAGGTCTTTTTTGCTTAAAATAGGTAAATCGAACTCTTTTCCCTTCACAATAAATGCCTTTCTAGACGATAGTTCAGAATCTGTTTGAGCAACAGCGTCAAAGTAGCTGTCACCGACTTCTATGATGCTAAACGAAACTCTTCCATCGCTCATGAGCACGATATCGCCTTGCGAGACCTCTTCAATTACCTTCTTAGGTACGTCGATCGGCACTTCAATTACTTCCTTATTCTTTAGTGCCGTAGGTGAGCTAGCCATCGAGAACCTAACTATAGACCCTTTTTTGACATTAATACTTTCATCGAGTTTACCCAATCTAAGTGAGGGACCCATTAAGTCCCCTATCATCGCGATATATCTACCACAACCTGACTCGACCTCTCTTACTATATTGATGTAGCTAGACCATGAACTTCTATCTCCGTGAGCGAAGTTTATTCTAAACCCACTAACTCCAAGAGATACCATCCTACTAATCACGTCGCTATTACCAGACGCGGGACCTAGGGACGCCACTATCTTAACATTCAAGCTACCACCAAGTCTTATTGTGTATCACCGTTAAGAGTGAACTCCTCAGGGTCTTAGGAAACGTTTCAGCATCTACAGTTAAGTAAACAAGGAGCGAATGTCTTTAAGGGCAGTCACAGATATTCAGAGACTTACTAAAAGTTTGTTTTAACCTACTACTACGGGTGATTGATGCTTGCCGACTGTAATGAGCACTATAAAATATGAATGACTGTAAGTTAGCGTAGTCACCTACCTTTTCGAGATCTTACTGCTGAGTCAAGCCGGCACTGTAGTTTATCGCAAACGCTTTGTGAACTTTTAAGAGTTCTTGCTATTTTTGTTATATCTGCGTCATCCACGATCAACTCAAGCACTCTAGCTACTTCACAGGCTCTATCATGGTCTAGACCGTGCTGTATTAGCATGTCTTCCAACACTTCATGCTTCTTCGTAATGGCTTTAGATACCTCAAGACCGAGCTCACTAATAGCTATTCCTTCGGAGCTCTTTGTTATTAAGCCCATACGTAACAGCTTTCTAAGCATTAGGGAAGTAGTTGGCTTCGCGACACCTAGGATCTTTGAGACCTCTATAAGCTTGATACAACACCTTTTTCCACGCTTCGTAGTTAGGTATAGTATAGCGAGTAAGTAGTCTACTAATTCCGGAGTTAAATTATCGGCCAAGCGACCACCTCAAAGCTCCTCCTATAAGTGTTACAGTTAGGCTTATAATTCCTATAGAGAAAGAGGTCTGAATATTAAGTAGTATCGACATTAAGTAACCTGGGACGGAAATCAGCAACCCTAGGGCGAGAAAGATCTTTAGGTTAACTCGCCTAGCTACACGCAAAGAAAAAACGCTGGGCAATACTATTAGTGCTGTCGCTATTACTGTACCGAAGACTTTTATAGTCGCAGATAGAGATAAAGATGTTGATGCGTATACTAAGTAGTAATAGGCTCTCACATTAAGACCCGAGACATAGGCTAAATCGGGGTCGAAGCTTATGTACTTAAGCTCTAGGTCGAAGAGATAGATTATTGACATCACTGTAACTGCTACTGCTGCTAGATAGACTAGGTCTGTCGGTGTAATCAGTAGTACGGAACCCCAGAGGACGCCTAAAGCTTTAGAAACCCCCAAGGGAGATATGCGCACAAGTCCCCACAGCGACCCTACAGCAATGATAGCGGACACCGAAGGAACTATCGCAACTACGACGTCTCTAGGTATCTTTAGCTTGACTAACTCGGCAACCAGGACCGACATGGCCATCGAGTAGAGAAATATGGTCAGCTGCATGGGTATGAATCCAGTAATGCTCTCAATTAATGCCCCTAGGAGAGAGGCAGCAAGCAGTGAGTGCAGTAACTCGTGTGCGAGTATCAGAGTCTGAGAAATTGTGAGCACATACCCGATAGAGCTGAAGGTTAGTCCTCCTAGTATTACGGCGATTAAACCTCCGAGAGCGATAGTATCCAGCACCAGCATTAGTCATTCAACCTTTAACGGCGTGATCCTCGGTGAGAATAGTTAACCCACCTACTTCAACCACACTTGGGTATGCCATCTTAAGGTTTTCTGGAGTTAACACCTTCCTAGCAGGTCCGTAGGACAGCACGGTTCTGTTTATTAAAACTACGGTTGGCTCAAAGTAAGTACATGTTGTAAGCTCGTGCGTACTCATAACAATGTCCATTCCCAAACTTTTGTGGAGTTTTAACAATAGGTCGATTAGTTCACATTTAGCATTTATATCCAAAGACGCTAAAGGTTCGTCAAGTACTAAAAGCTTAGGCTTTCTAACGATGACACTCGCAATTAAAGCTCTTTGAAGCTCCCCACCACTTAGTTCAGTTAGATACTTGTCTGCTAGGCTCTCTATCCCGATAACTCTAAGGGAAGCAAAGATAGCATGCTCAACTTCTTTATCAACATATCTAGGCGGTTTCTTAGTAGCGAGATAACCCATAGCCACAAGATCCCTGACTCTCATGAATGGGGTTGGTCTAGTCGATCCAGGTTGAGGTAGGTACCCAACGAGCCTAGAGAGCACCGTTCTCTCCTTATAGGGGTCAAATCCGTACACTCTCACCCTACCTCTCACCGGTTTTAGGAGACCTACTAACACCTTGATTAAAGTAGTCTTTCCAGCACCATTCGGTCCTAGTAGGAGAGTATAAAACGGTGAGTTGAGGTAAACCGTTACGGCCTCTATAGCGTAATAACTATCGTACTTAGCATAAACGTCGAGAACTTCAATCCCGCTTCCTGGAAGCTCCATACGTTCTCACCATAAACATGTACGTTACTAGAACGACTATGGCTACTAGAGGTGGAATAACGGTTATCAGATGCAGGTTTGTGGTCTGATTTTCTCGCTCTACTGTAATTATAGGAGTGCTTATTTCGAGGGCTATTGCGAGAGACGTAAGCTCTGGAGCAGTGGTTAAGAGCTTAGATAAGGGTACCACAACTAGACGAACACCTCGTTTAACCAACTCCTCGGCTACCTGAGGGTACGTGGTAAAGTCTAAGTCAGATATAACTAGAACATCATACACTACTCCATATTTATTGATAGCATCAAGAAGGTCTTTGGTTTCCAAGGGGACATCGTGTTCATGTAGTAGTAAATACGTTACTTCAAGTCCAGCTTCGACACACGCGTATTGGAGTATAGGGGTTACCAACCCCACTCTAATAGTCTTTTCGTCTTTGACTAGGTACTCTATAGTGCTACTAAGTCTTTCAAGGTAATTAAGAAAAACCTTAAGTCGAGACTCATAATAGTCCCCACCCTCTGGGTCTAGAGCTACTAAAGCTTTATACAGCGATAATGCTATAGACCTGAGTCCACTAATAGATAGAAAGTACCCATGGGGGTTAACTTGACCTGTAACTGGGTTAATTAGCATCCTTAACCCGTTCTCTGAGTAGTTGCGATAGTTGAGCAGAATCCAATCGGATACCCTATGCCTATAGAGCTCTTCAATTCTCTCTTCTATGGGTAAATGAGAGGGACCGGTCATCAAAACCACTCTCACATCTCTAAGGAGCGTCATTAACTCTAGGGCTGGTGGTTCGTAGTGGTGTGGATCTGCTCCGAGGAGAACCAGTGATAAAGCGTTTACTCTTTCGCCACCGACAGCATTAACTATGACTAAAAGAGACGGGTGTGTTACGGCCACGAGAACCGAGCTACTATCAGCATGTACGAGTTTGTACGGCATAATAACTGCTGTAATAAGCAGTAATACCAGCAGTGAGCTTCTAACGGAGCTATTTCTCACTCCCATCCCCAGTTTTATATAATAAAACCACCTCTTATAAAGTTTTATATAATAAAACGGCTTACAGCAGACACTTATTCGCGTTGCCATGAGCTATGTTCTTACCCGTTCAGCTTTAAACACTTTTATTGCGCGTGGTACTCTACGTCAACGTTTTATACTGCATTACTTACTCATATCAAGATAAGACCTCTAATCAGAGTCTCTAAGATTGAGCACCTGCTATGCGTAAAGCAACCTCTCAGCACAGCAATCAATAGAAACACCCACATTAAAACCCATAACTGCGTCCCAAGATATATCTTCTTCTAGATAACAATTTACGCAGCACTCTTGCGCTAACACTAGAGTAGCCTAAGGAAAACAATATAACCAGTATGTGCTGTATACAGAGTCCTAGGCCTTAAGGCTTTCGCTGTGGGCTCAAATTCCCTTAATAAAGTCTCGAAAACTCTCACGTCAACACAGCAGCCTGAGGACTCCACGTATTCTAGTAACCTAATTACCTGGTTAACTGTAGGAAGAAAACTTATAACCGGAGCTGACGGGCGTACGACGCTTCTAAGATGTTGATAAACGTTCCACGGGTCTGGAATGTCTATGAAGACCGCATCAAAAGCTCTCTCATCAACTTTTTCGATCCCCTGCCGCGCATCGGCCACTCTTATGATGACGCTTTTCTCTAGACCAAGACTTGATAGGTTTCTTAAAGCAGCTTTTGCGTACTCAGGTCTCATTTCGTAACCTACGACTAAACCTCCAGGTCTAACTATGTTGGCTATGAAGGAGGTTAAGTAACCCGTTCCAACACCTATCTCAAGAACGTAGCTGCCAGGACCTATGCCTGAAAGGAGTATCATAAGCCCCGCATCCTTTGGGTATACGACTTGTGTAACTCTTTTAAACCTTGATACAAGGTCAAAGTGTAATGGTTTAAGAATGTAGGCCTTAATTCCTGTGCTTAATGAAATAGAAGACCCGTAACGAAGACCAACAATGTTGCTTATGTCTAAAGAACCCTTATCGCTCTCAAACTTTACTCCCCGAGAAACCTTAACGACCTTACGTCTTTTGCTGTCTACATAGACTAATACGTAATCCCCTTCACTAACGACATCAGAGCTCACTTTTAACACCCACGACAAAACCATAAGGATACAATAAATGCATACTCATAAGTCTCCACATTAGCGCTAGAAAATCTATACGATAAACTAGAAATACTTTGTTTAAAAGTTTCTGAGACACTAGTTTCAAATTTCATCGGAAAGCTTTACTATTTCGAAGTGAGATGAAATTAGAGGGATTAGGGTTTCATGTTGGTTGATGTGACTTGATGTCAACC
>Ga0105162_1000155_pt1 | contig 45257 bp, 37 predicted proteins | sample JNZ201metaG_FD_81532 | JGI IMG/M metagenome (GOLD analysis project Ga0105162, IMG submission 81532) | Hot spring microbial communities from Jinze hot spring, China to study Microbial Dark Matter (Phase II) - JNZ 20120812A | ecosystem: Environmental > Aquatic > Thermal springs > Hot (42-90C) >...
GACTGTTAAACGAGGTGTTGATTAGTGAAATTGAGGAAAATAGAGGTTAAGGGATTTCTGAAAGACGACTTAGAATACTTGAAGAGAGAATGCTATCATTTACCAATCATTAAATGCATTGATACACTATACCTATATGCACAGGCAAACATAATTAACGATGAAATAAGTAGCAAAGAAGAAGAGGGAATAGCAGTATACGAGGATGAAGATTACTACTGCAGATTCCTGAAGAAACCATGGGGATGGGAATACGAATGCTATGAAAAAATAAGAGAGTAATAACATGTGCAAAACTCACTTTCAGTTTTTTTATTGCTTCCCTCTCTTCTTCTCTTCCACTATATTGGCTCTTTTCCCCCAAAACACATATATCTTTAAGCCTTTTTGATGACATCCGGTTATTGTTTTCTATGTGGTTGTTTTTAATTTTTCTCTTAAATTCCTGAAATTAGTATTTGCACAAAAATGTCTTAAAATGTTACGATTAATACGTGTCTGTTGCTCTAGATGTGTTCTTTACGGTCGTATATTGTTCATAATAGTGTTTATTGAGTTTATTGAGATGGAGATTTACGTACTACTTAGATTGCTAAGTAACTATAAACAAGTATTGATACTGTGTTTTAATGAGTAGCTTATCATATGTTCAAATAGTGTGAAATACGTTTCTACGTTAATTAATTAAGCGTAGTTTTTAGATAGAAATAGTGTATTAGCTAGATTAGTGTTGGGAATTTATTATTAAAGACGTGGAGTTTTCAGTATTACTAGTTAATGTGTTTTATTAGAAGTATTTGTTTAATCAATTGATACGCTTGTTTTGGGAGTTGTGGTTGTTCCATATGTATCGTAAACTTATTTATTGAATTATCTACTGTAAGCGGTTTCTCTTACTGGTTTTCTTCAGTTAATTCTTCATATTCCTCCGTATACACTGGTGTGTATTTTTCAGGATGTTTTAAACCATCTGGACATCCTTTACCATGTCTTATTGGTTTTTCAATACGACTTAGTAGAACTATTCTACTAGGTATGCTTTCACTCAAATACATATAACCGGTTTCAATAGATAGTTTTCTAGCAATATCTCTGATTTCACTATGACTCGGCATATTCTCTATTTTCAACCTCGATTTACTATAACCCATATACATATATGCTTTCACTTCAATATATGTTGGATTACCAATCTCTACTAGTTTTTTAAACCCCTTGATAGCTTCATCACTATCATTAAAACCTTTAATAATAGTTATTCTAAAAACAGTTGGTGATTTAAAACTAGGTAAATACTCTATTGTTTTCAATATTAAATCCCATGCTTTCGGTATAAATGGTTTATTATATGAAACATATTTCTCTCTACACCATGCTTCTAAACTAATATATAGCTGTGAAGGTTCTTCATCAAGTGTTGTTAAAACATCTGGTCTAACACCTCGTGTAACGAGAAATGTTGTAAAACCTCTTCTATGATATTCTTTAATCAAATCACTTAATCTAGGATAAAGTAGTGGCTCTCCTGTTAAACTAATAGCAACATGTTTAGGTTCAAGAGCTTCTCTAACCATCTGTTGATTAGCTTTAAAACTACCTTTAAAACCACCAATTATTTGTTTAAAAACACGAATACTTTCTTCAACAATAATCTCAGGTTCATCTACAACAGGTAGAGTTGTCTCATCCCAGTGCATACCAATATCATCAGGCTGAATCCTCCAACAATGGAGACAACGATTCCAACACCATATACTAACAGGTGTCATTTGTATACATCTATGGCTTTCAATACCATACCATAAACACTTGTAGCAAAATCTATTATTAACAATCGCTTCACGAGTCCAGTAACATCTCTTAACACTACCCGTTCTACCGATAAAATGATAACCCTGTTTTCTCATACGTTCATAAATAGTTCTATAAATAGGGTTTGAACTCCAAAACTCTTCTCTCATCCTCTCAATTTCTCTCCAATTCAAACCGGTTTTCATATCAATCACTTAATTTGTTAAAAACCCTGTCAAGCTAGTTAAATAGTTAACAATAGTTATTTTAATACTTGACTAGATATAGGTGTTTTAATTGAATAAACTAGATGCCGACATACTGAGTCTAGACTATGCTTGTACACTATTCTGGGAACCTGGTTGTGATTATAAATATAGTGTTAGATATATTAGAGATACTCTTAATAAGTTGATTGAAATACTTGAAAAACACGGTTTCTCTACGAAAAAAATCGGTGAAATAGATCCATATATTTTATATAGAAGTATTTGGAAGAATTATGAACAATGTTTTCCAAATAATGAAGTTTGGCATAGGTATTTATTGCTTAAATTCTTCTATAAACTAGGTTTTGAAATAGATTCTAAACTACTTGATCAACTATATGAATACTTTATTGAAGAGAGAGTTAAACACTTCACACCTATGTATAGATTAGACCTATTATTAGGTTATTTAAAGAGTAGAGGCTATGAATTAGTTTTAACAACAGCTATTGCTTCACATGATTTCATAATGAAAATTCTCGAGAAATATGATTGTTTAAAATACTTCAAACTAGTTTTTAGTACACAACTCGTTGGTGTTAAGAAGAATGATGAGAGATTTTATCGTGAACTAGTCGATGTTTTGAATACTGAACCAAATAGGATACTACATGTTGGAGATAGTATTGAAGGAGATATAATACCAGCTAAGAAAATAGGTTTAAAAACAATATATTATGGATGGAGAACGCTTTGTAGACCAATCGATCCGGAGCCATGTATACTCGATTTATGGGAAATACAGAATGTTTTAAAATAACTATCTACTATAAGTACCCATCAATACACCATATCCAGCTACACGACCACGTATTTTATCAAACAATTCATTTACTCTAACACCAGGTTTTAAATCAACACTCTCTCTTAGAGCAATCAATAGGAAGAAATACCTATGAGTACCGTGACCACGGGGTGGACATGGACCACCGTATCCAATATCGTTGAAATCGTTTAAACCCTGAACTCCATATTTTGTAATCTTCTCTTTCGGAATATTTTCAGGTAATTCAACTACATCTCTAGGTATTTTATAAAGCAACCAGTGGTAGAATGTACCGATAGGTGCATCGGGATCATACATAATTAACGCTAGTTCAGCAGTATTCTCCTTAACTCCCTCGATCTTCAATGGTGGTGAAATATCTTCATCATCACAAGTATATTTACTCGGTATTCTATCACCATTTCCGAAAACACTCGTTATTTTCAATAATTCACTCGCTTCTCGCTTAACTTCACTCAAAGGGTCTTGAATCTTCTTTCTAAACAAATACTCCACCTATTTAATAAAATAGTTTTTTAAATAAAAATACTTTTAGAAATCGATGAGAAACTATTATATTGTTTTAGTTGAAATATTGTTAATAATAGTGATGAACGAACCCGTGACGGATTTAATGAAGAAGGTCGGCGTTACTGATCTTATTCAGTAAATTTTATATAGCTCAATGTTTTTGATTTAATACTTCTGGTTTAACAATTAGAATTAATAATAATAGACAACGGTGATCGTTTGAATAGTGTTAAAGTATTGTTTATCAACGGTTCTCCGAGAAAATACGGTTCATGCTCTAAACTAATGTTTGCTGCTGAAAAAGGAGTTATTGATGCTGGAGGAACTGTATTAGATCGTATTTTCCTATACGATTACGATATTAAACCATGTATAGGTTGTTTATGTGACGATGAATCTATATGTAGATATCCATGTATTATAAAAGATGATTTCAACAAAATCGGTGAGAAAATACTTGAGAGTCATGCTATAATCTTTGTATCACCAATATACTGGTATAATGTCAGCGGTGTTTTGAAAAACTTTATAGATAGAATGACTTGTTTCGAACACATGATTTTCATAAATGGTCGTAGTATTGTTGAAGGTAAAACTGTTGGTTTCATAGCTGTAGGTAATGATGCAGGAGGTATACAACTGTTATCTAATCTATTGATAACTATGAATAGTATGGGTTTACACATACCACCATGGGCTATAGCATATAGTCATGAGAGAGATGTTTTAGAAGATGATCAAGCTATTAGAGATTCATATAATGTAGGCTATATTGTAGTTAAAGCATCTCGTTTTTTAAATAGTGTTAAAGAATGGTATGAACCAAACGTAGATCTAGATCGTGTTAGAAAATACGTATTAGACAATATTGTTAAATACAGTGATCAGAAGAGAGAAAGAGACAAATTGTTCAATAAATATAAATTAAATAATTTTAAATAACTTTTAATAAAAATATTATTATTAAATACTTTATTATATAATTATTTCTATATCATAGGGGTTTGGATTGTGTCGTAAAAATTTAATAACACTATTACTGCTACTTTTAGCTGTATCAGCGATCGAAACAGTTACAAATAGTTATAGCTATAGTTCGACTAAAGACTATACTCGAAGTGAATTAGCTAGTTTAATTAATAATAGATTGAGAGAACTTGGTTTCTTCGTTCCTGAGAAGATAGACGAGTATTTAAACGTACTACCGGGTTATCCAACTGCTAGTTTTAAAATCGTAAATGAATTATACTTGAATGAAACTGGTTCTAAAATACCTGTATGTATTTTTTCACAAATAATTGTCCACGGTAAAGTTATTGTTGACTATACTACACATCCGTTGAAACGTGAATCAATAGAACAGTTTATAACAAATGCTATTGGTATAAAATACGAGGAAGCTGTTGAACTATTCTATAACTACGTTCAGGGATTAAAATACGGTATACCGAGTGGATACTATGATTCATATAGAATAATCGGTATTAAAGAGTTGAATATACCTTCACCAATGGAGTTGAAACATAGAATTAAACCAAAATTACTAGCTATATTTATTGGTTTAAGCGATGGTGATTGGATTAAAGGACCTCTATATATCTACTACTTCGCTTTCGAAACTACGGGTACCACTTTTGAAGGCTCATATACTAGGGTAATTATTGTACTCTCAATTATTATTGATATTAATCATGTTCTATACGTTGATACACCAACTAATTGTGGTGTAGTCTACTACTACTCGATAGCTACTTATTCACCAGTTACAACTGGTTTTCCAGTAGCTACATTATATGGAGTTATAGGAGTATTACTTGCTTTAGCAATGGTATTTATCGAATACGATGAAGAGTATAAGTACTATATTACAATATTCTTTCTATTTATTATACAAATATTCTCTTTTCTAGCATTATGTGCAGTAATGGGTGTATCTATTGATAAAGTCTTCACTATAATATTGAGCCTAGGACCATGGTTTACCATACTTACATTATTATGGATACCTCCATATGTTTTCTCAACATACAAGTTTTTCTTAACAAGCGAGTCACAGAGTACTCCGAGCTATTTCTCATCTATTTTCGAGGGAATCGTTTTATCAATCATATCTGTAATTCTCGTACTTATGATAGTACTCATTAGACCATTTACAGAATACTTAATTGTAACTAGTGGACCAAGTGCTGTATATATAATAATAGTTATTCTAACAGCAATAGACGTCTATTTAGGTTATTCAATAGGTAAACTATGGGCTACTTTCGGTAAATACACGAGTTCATACTAAGAATCACTTTTCTTTATTCTCTCAATGATACGGGATACACTATAGAATTCCCCCTCGATCCTATTATCTAGTTTAACAACACTAATATTGGTTAAACCACGTTTCTCAAGTTCTTCTTTTAAATCATCTGGTTCAATCCATTGATCAGGTCCTAATAATACAATATCTGGTTTTAGATCAACTATTGTTTTAAAATAATCAACAGGGTCTCCTAAATAAGCTTTCGAAACGTATTTAATATTCTCGACAACAATCTTTCTCTGCTCTTCAGGTATTATTGATCTACGTTTCTTAAATCTCTCAATACTACTATCTCTAGCTACAATTACAATTACTTCACCGAGTTCCCAAGCTTTCTTAATGAAATATAAATGCCCGGGATGTATTATTTCAAAAGAACCTGCAATAACTACACGTGGTCTCTTAAGTAACTTGGTTAAAGCATTCCATTTAATATTAATTACACCAATATAGTTTAGCGAATCTATCAATCCTTCAGCATAGGCTATACAGGATAATGCTGTTAAGTAATCGTTTTTACTTAGATAATACTTAGCATCATTTAAATAACTATCAGCAATATCGACTATACGTCTATATTTTTCTTCTAATGAAATTTTCTTAAGACTATCGATAGCTTTCTCAAGATTTAAAATATATGCTCTAATCTTATCCTCAATACTATCTTTATTCAAATTAATTCACCAAAATCTCTATTAGATTAATTAGATTAAAACATCTAGAACTATTTATATAATGGTAGAGAATATTGATTAAATATTCTCAAACATTATTATCTGAAATGATTTATATATGTGTGAAAACTATTCAATTTATCAAAGGTGTGATTATTAATGAATGATGTAATTTATCTACCACTACCACGTATTAGAAAAAACTTATTAAGCGTTGAAGAAGCATTTGCTTATAGAAGAAGCATTAGGAATTATCGTAATGAACCATTAACTATTGAACAATTATCTCAACTACTATGGACTACTTATGGAATCAGTCATCCCGGTAAAGAGTTGAAAACCTCTCCAAGTGCTGGAGCAACATATCCGTTAAACGTATACGTTGTTGTTAAAACTAATGGTGTTAAATTAGAGAATGGTAAATACCTCGAACCAGGTATTTATAAATATGACTGGAGGAAACATGCTTTAGTAAACGTTAAGAAAGGTGATTATTCTAAGGAACTATCTCGTGCATGCCTAGATCAGAGCTGGGTTTTCAACGCCCCCGTTAATATTGTTTTAACAGCTGTTTTCGAGAGAACAACTATGTATTACGGTGAACGTGGAGTTAGATATGTTTATATTGATACAGGTCATGCTGGTCAAAACATATATCTTGAAGCCACAGCGTTAGGTCTAGGAACTGTAGCTGTCGGTGCATTTATTGATGAAGAAGTTAGTAGAGTTATTGGTTTAGAACCCGGTGAGAAACCTGTATATGTATTTCCAGTAGGAGTACCTGTTAAAACATATATTGTTAAAGAAGAAGATATTCATGAATATATCAATAGGTTTAGGAAATAAGTATTGTTAAAATATTTTTACAATATTTATTAATTGATGATGACTGACTCCAATACAGATAATGTGAAGAACTCAACCCTTGCTGAAATTATTCAATATAAAATGCTGGTTTCAATGGATATGCTTTATCAGCTTTCTGAATATTCTTACTTAATGCTTCACTCTCCCACATGATTTCTACTTTTAAACCAGTTTTTCTCTCAATATATTTAGCTGCTTCATTTAAAATCTTATACTCGTTCTCACTAGTAGTTAGTAATATGTTTTTATCGGGTTCTCTACGGTATTTCATAATGATTTCAACAATATGTTTCTCTCTATTTTTAAAACCATATTTTTCAACTATGTTTTTAATAATATCTCTATTACTAAATCCTTTCTCAACCAGACTTATTACCTCTCTTTTCCAGGGATCAGCTACAATTATTTTAACAACATTCTTACTCGGTTTAACAATGTTTAACACATTCTTTAAATCATCTACTAGATTAATAACCATATTTTCTAGAATATCTACTTCTTCATCTATCTCGTTGTAATCGGGTTCAGGCCATTTAGACAATGATAGAAACTCTTTACAACCAAGCCATTCATTTATCTCTTCGGTTAAATGAGGTATGACTGGATTTAATAATCTAATCCACTTATTCAGTATTTTCCTAACGATCAATACTGTTTCTTCATCACTAGTTCTCTCTCTATAGTGATCTATCATTGAGAGTACGTCGTAGAAAGCTTTTTGAATATAATTCCTAATCTCCATTTTCTCAATACTATTCGTTACTTCAACTATGATTTTGTTAAATCTAGTTAAAAACCATTTATCAATAAATTTATCTAAAACAATCTGCTCACTTTTCTTTTCAACAGCTTTTCTAATTATTGATACGAATTTTCTCAGCGAATCAATAGTATTAACAACATCTTTCTCACGCCAATCTAAAACTGTATCTAAATTAGCTGAACTAGCTATATATAATCTGAATAGATCAGCGGAATACTTCTCAGCAATATCACGTAGTGGAATAACATTACCCTTACTCTTACTCATTTTAGCACCTTCTCTTATAACGAGATCATTCAATGTTATAAATCTAGGCCAATATTCTCTCGGGAATAAAGCTATATGGTGGAAAATATAGAATATTAAGTGATTACTAATATGAGCTACACCAGTATGTCTCTGGTCAACTCCATACCAGTATGTAAACTCTTTCCTCATTTCTTCAAGTATATTGATTGAAATACCTGTTTCTCTAGATACTTCAACAGGATCTCCTATACCGAGGAAAACATAGTCAAATACACATGGTTTCAACTGTTCTGCTTTAATACCTTCTCTCCTAATTATATGAGCTATTGTATAGAAAGCCATGTATATTGTAGAATCACTCAAACTCTCAATGATCCAATTAGGATCAAATGGAAGTTTAGTTCCAATACCTCTTTTTCTAGCACAAGGTCTTTTCTCAACCCAGTTAATCGATGCTAATAGTTCATTCTTATATTTCTCAGGTATAACTACTAATTTTTCATTACAGTATTTCTCCACAATACTCTTCCACCAAGGTGTTGAGTAATCGATAAACCATTGATTAACTATTTTAGCTACAATTATCTCGCCACCAGCTCTACAGAATGCTTTACGGTTAAGCTCATATATAGTGAACGCTTCACCACTATTCAATAGCTTTTTCTTAATCTTCTCCTTTGCTTCACTCACACTTAGATTATTAAACTCCGGGTCATCTACGATCATAATACCTCTATAGTACTGTTCTCGATAAACACTTCTAGTTGCTTCAACTAATCTTGGATCGTTTTGATCAACTATATTCATTTTTTCAACAAATATTTTAGCATGATGATCTTCTACACCTGGAACATGTATTATTTTCAAAGGCTCTATTTTATCAACAATACTCTTATCTAAACCATATTTAACTAATTTATCCGGATTTCTCTTCAAATCCATTAAAGCAACGTAATCGTATGGTGCATCACTGGGTTCACTGTATACAATACCAGTTGCATTATCTAGATCAACGAAATCAGCTGGTAATATGATAAGCTCTCTACCGAGTGGCGATACAACATATTTACCAATCAATTTATCACTATCTATTTCGCCGATAATTCTTATATCTTCACCTGGATACTGGTAACTTATTTTAATAAAAGCTTTGTTGGAAACAACTAGTTTTTCTCCACGCCATTCTATTAAAACATATTTTGAACCCGGTTTAATCCATAAATTAGTTGCTCCAAATAAAGTCTCAGGTCTAAGTGTTGAAGCAACTAGGTATATATCGCTATCCACTAGTTTAAATTTAATAGCTGTAAACTCTAGTATTTCAACAGGATTAGTATCAGCATCAACAATATCATCCTCTCCTTCAGGTTGTTGATGCATTAGACAATAAGTTACAATATGATCTCCTCTCTTTAAAACACCTTTATCCATCAATCTAAGATACTGCCAAGTTATGAAAGCACTATATATTGATTCACCTGTATGAAACTTTCTCCTCCAGTCAATACTATAGCCTAGTGAATTGAAATCAATATGTATTCTATCGGCAAAGAAAACGGCTAAATTGAGAGGATCCTTCATTTTATCTAAGTATTTCTCAACATCAACCGGATCTCTAATATACATTGAAATATATGACCTATATCTTTCAATCTCATCTCGATCACCTCTACTTATTCTCTCAGATATAGCAGCTATAGGAGTACCAGTTATGTGAAAAGCCATTGGGAACAATACGTTAAAACCACGTAAACGCTTGTATCTAGCAATTATATCACCAATAGTGTATGTTCTACCGTGACCGATATGTAACGGTGCATTACTATACGGATATGGAACTGTTATGAAAAACTTAGGTTTACTGAAATCAGCGTTAGCTTCAAAAACTCTGTTTTCAAACCATTTTCTCTGCCATTTAACTTCAATAGTTCTTAGCCATTTCAAAAACTCGCTTCGCTCCAATAGTAAACACACCTCTTTATCAAGAATTTTCAATCAATACTAATACTCTATTTATTTAATCTATACGGATTATGTATTATTAATTAATCTCAGTAATATATTGATTGCTATAAAAACAATAATGCATTCAAAGCTTTTAAAAGAAGATTAAATACGATTTTTGATAAAACTATTTAGAATAAGATTAAAAACCATATATTTTTATCAATAAAGATGCTGTGAGAAAATATATTAAAGCAGTTATTATGTCTCCGATAGTTGTTATCAAAGGCGCAGATACAGCAGCTGGATCTAGTTTAAGTCTAGCTAATATTATCGGCAAGACAGCTCCAATTAAATCAGCTGTAAGCATTGAAACAAATAATGCTGATGCAACAGCTAATCCAACTATTAAAGAAGTATCTAATCTATTGTAGATAAAATACGTTATCGAGAAAGATATTGTAAAACCAATCGGCAGTAGTATTGAAGCCATGAATATCGTTATCACTGTTTCTTTAGACAATACTCTGAACAAATCTCTTGGTTTAACATCTCCTAGAGCTAAACTCCTGATAATGATTGAAGAAGCTTGTGAACCAATATTACCAGAATTATCAGCTAACATTGTTAGAAAAGAAGCTAATATAGCTATTCTCTCAATAACACCTATAAAAGAAGCAACTATAGAACCAGTTATAGCATTCATAATATATAAAAACAATATTGGAGGGACTCTACGGACAACAAGCGATTTAATACTAGCACCCATATAACTCGTTCTAACAGTTTCAAAAAAACCACCTATCTTCAACAAATCTTCCGTTAACTCATATACTGCAATATCGAGCAAATCATCCATAGTTATAATGCCCAGCAATCTATCATTCTCATCTACAACAGGTATTTCGAGAAGATCGTATTTAACTGCTAATCTAGCTGCTTCTTCTCTATCAATATTTGGATGTAGTTTTGCAATTGGTTTAACTACATATTCTTCAATATTCCTATTCCTAGGTAGAGTCAATAATGTTTTTACTTCAATACAGCCAATTAATTTATGTTCAGTATTGACTATGTATATGTAATTATGTCTATCGTAATAACCGATCATGTTTCTACGAACATATTCGTTTAAAACATCGTTTACCTTCATACCGACGGTGAATACAGGAATTCTAGTAGTCATCACGCCTCCAACACTCTCAGGTAAATACTTCATCAGATTCAACAGCTCTTCTTTTCTCTTAGCACTAATCATTTTCAAAATACTACTAGCTGTTTTAGGATTCATTTTTTGAAGAAGATCGACGGCTTCGTCAACAGGAAGCCAGTTTACCAGTTCTACGAGTTCATCAATACCTTTATACAATTCTATTTCTTTAATTACTTCATCTTTCAATCTAGTTATATAACTACCTAATCTAAGTAGATCAACATATGGTAATATTTTTAATCTCAATTCGTCATCAATTTGATTCAAAACATCTACGAGAACAGCTGGGTCGATTTCTTTTACAATAATCTTAACTCTTTCAACAAAACCTTTCTCCAAACAACTGCTGATCTCTTCTATTATTTTAAAAACATCTATTGTAGGCAATTAATTCATCTCCTACTCGCATTCCCGATTATCTAATTAACTATGGTTAGTATATAAATAATGTAAAGCAGTGAACGGACAAAATTAGTTCTCGGGTATAAACAGATTTCGTTAAATCCGATAAAGGTTTTAAAGTAATCTCTATTCTAAGTAAATCTCCAATAGTTTTTAAGAAAACATGTTATTAAATTTATTAACTAGTTACGTGATCTATGGTTTACTTAATTTAATTGAGGTTTAAAGTATTTGGTAATCGACTACATATTTTTAATTGTCGGCGGGTTCGCTGCATTTCTAGTTGCATGGGTTAATGGTGCTAATAATGCAGCTAACGCTATTGGTTCAGCAGTAGGATCGGGGATGATGAGTATTCGTAAAGCACTATGGTTTACAGCATTATTCGATTTACTCGGTGCTTTATTTTTCGGAAAATTTGTTTCAATAACTCTACTACGAGGTATTGTAAACATTAGTATTATAGATGATCCATTAATAGTTGTCATAGGTATGATAACAGCATTATTTTCAACTGGTTTATGGCTTATCATAACTACTTTACTCAAAATACCTATGAGTATTAGTCAAGCTATTGTCGGAGCAATACTTGGATTCGGATTAGTAACCGTTGGTTTTTCACAAATAAATTGGAGTAAGGTATTTGAAATAATTGCTTCATGGATCTATCTTCCATTCGTATCAATAGTTTTATCAATAATACTATACCGTATACATAGTAGAATTGTTTCAAAACCTAGTTATTTAAGATTTATAATAGTATATATTGTTTTCACAACATGTATTTTATTCACAACAATCTTCTTACTATTAGTTAAAACAACTAGAATTACGGACGTATTCTACGCTTTCACATTATCAATAATAATATCTATATCAATATCTCTACTATCTACAGTGATCATTCACCGTATATTACCTAAAAATATAGATTATGCACGTGAATTTGTTTTCAAAACACTACTATTTTTTTCATGCATGGCTATGGCTTTTAGCCATGGAGCAAACGATGTAGCTAATTCAGCTGGACCTCTAGCCGGTATAATATATATCTATGAACAAGGACGTATACCCGGTGATTTAGTAGATATTCCTTTTACAGCAATTCTATTATCTGGTATTGGAATATCCCTCGGCATCATTATGTGGGGTTACCGTGTTGTAGAAACTATTGGTGAAAAAATAACTACTTTAACAATAGAAACTGGTTTTATAGCACAATTCAGTGGATCACTAACAATACTAATAGTTACTAGACTCGGTCTACCAGTATCAACTACAGTTGCTATAGTTGGAGCTATAACTGGTGTTGGATTAGCACGTGGTGTTAGAAGTATTAATACTAAAACAATATTCAAAATTATAACAATGTGGTTTATAGGATTCCCAGCTGTAGCCGGTTTAACAGCTCTACTTACATTTATTGGAATAGAGTTGATTAAATAGAAAAATTAAACTCATCTACGAATCCAGCCTACAATAATTGCTCTCAAATAATCAGCAACTTCTCGACAACTATCAGCAGCTTCCTCAAGGTCTCTGTTTAAATCATGTATAAGTATTGCAAGTGTGCATGGTTTTATTTGATCATGGTATTTAATCAACTTACTTCTATTAGATAAATCTATTTCATCGGCTTTCTCCTCCAAACTCTCAATTTCCTCGACAAGTATCTTAACACGATCGTATTCACCGTTTAAAGTCGATTTAATAGCTTCAACTACTTTACCAGCTGATTTAACAATAGTATTGATCAATTCTTCAATACCGTTTCTAATATTATTTGGGATCTCTAAATATGGGATAATAGTTAATTCACGTGAAGCTTCTTTTATCCAATCTAGAGTTCTTTCAATTCTCTTAACTAAATGGAATAAATCTTCTTTAAAAGCAGCATCTATACGAATCTCCTCTAGTATTGATACAATTTGTTTACGAATATTATCTGCTTCGATTTGAAGTTCAATAACTTTAGCGAAAACCCCCCGTGCTTCACCAATCCTGATCTCGTTAATCAATCTCATTCCTTTACTAAAATTTTCAATAATTCTATTTAAATAATCAGCGTATCTCTCCAGTAGTTTTATTAAATCCTCTGGCAAAATTTCTCTGAGCAAACAACTTACCCTCAAATTAATCAAAATCTAAATCAAGTATTTAAGTATGTATTCAAAACTAAGGTTTACTAGATTTAAAAGATAATATATTCCTAGTCTCAGTAACAGTTAGTGCTGCTAATCTCCTACTATGGTAGAATTTAATACTTCTAACGTAAACAACGTAATCTGGATTAACTAAATCAACTCTTCTATCAATATGTTCAGCAATAACACGGACTGCATCATAAGTCCTAGCCGGTAAACGTGTTTCACGCCAATAAAGTCTACCATTGAGAGTTACACGGAAACTCTTATCAACAGGTATCTTGATCGAAGCAAGTTCTTTAGCATTCACAGCAATTTCTTCAACATAAGGGTTTAAAACAATATCAACAGGTATTACTCTATATATAACACTGTGTTTGAAACTAGAAAAACTCCTTATCTTTTCAACTACACTATACGGGTCGCCTGTTTTCAAAAGAATTACTGAAAAACCACTATCTACTACTATGAAATCACCTATTATTTCTCTCAGTAAACTAATTACATATCTATAGTTGTAAATACCGGGTTCATGAGTTATTATTAGATCAAATCTACTATTCATCCTTAACTAAAACACCTCATTCCTTTTATTGTTGATAAAACTCATCATTATTAAACGTATTTAAACAAATATTGCTATAGTTAATCGTTTAACACTTTAATTCAATAAGCCATTATTAAAACCTATCTTATTTAAATAAAGATGTTTCTAAATAATTTTGAAAGTGATTAATATGGATAATGTAGTGTTTACATACTACGCTATGATTGTTAAGAATCTACGTGGTATAGCTTTAATTAAGACAATTAATGAAGATGTTTTGAATAGATTAAACTGGCTTCGAAATAGATTTAAATATAGAAATATAGGTATTCCACCTGTTTACTATAAATTAGAGAGTAATTATTTTGATAATAAGATTTTCCGCAAACTATACTATCCTGTTGATGAAGTAGTCTATTTGAAAAACATATTAGTCGAGAGAGGTTTTGAAGAAACATTTATAGAACCCGTTATAATGGCATCGATCTACATATCACCATTAATGCTATTATCTAGTGAATATGTTGATATTGTCGAGAAATATAGTATAGGTAAAATAAACATATGTAGAGAACTAGGTGTTAAAGATTGGAAACTGCATTTTAGAATATCTGATTACACAATACTAGATTTCTACGATAAAATGGTTTCACTCAGTATTGATTATATCAATAATATTAAAGACAATGATATTAGAATTAAAATACTAAACGAGAGAAGAAAGATCGTTGAAAGAGATTATAAAAGATATTGGAGAATATTGTGTAATAGTAAATATGTTTATCAATACTATCTAGATCCATTGCTATTAATCGAAGAAAACCTTGGTTTCTTTATTGAAACACTATCTTATAAACATGCTTCAGCACTATCAGTTATTCCAGTTATTAACCTAACATTGATTAAGTAATTGTTTAAAGGTGTTATTATGAGTATTGAAACTATTATTTTAGGATTAATACAGGGTTTACTAGAATGGTGGCCTGTTAGTAGCACTAGTGTATTGATCATTGTTTCTAAATACTTTGGTTTAAATCTTGAAGAAAGTTTTCTGTTAGCAATGATTCTCCACCTACCAACAGGTTTAGCAGCTATATATTTGTTTAGAAAAAGTTTTTTGAAAATATTATCTGAAGTATTCAGACTAGAATTGAGTAAATATACTAGAAGTTATATACTATCACTTATAGTTTCTATCACTACTGGTTTTCCAATATATTTACTATATAGAGATTTGATCAGAGGATATAGTCTAATCGCTTTAACAATAATAGGTATTGGTTTAATAGTAACAACAATAGTTTTTTTCATAAAACCATCTAGAAAGTATCGCGAAGAAATATCTCTTAAAGACTGGTTAGTAACTGGTTTAATACAGGGATTATCGGTTATACCCGGGTTTTCACGCAGTGGGTTAACAATTGGATATCTATGTATACGTGGTTATAAACCATTTAAAGCTGTCGAGACATCAATACTATTAGCTATACCTATTCTCATAGCCGCTGGTTTATACAATATATTTGAATTACAATATGATTTAACTAAAATATTTACAGCTTCAGTACTAGTTTTCACCACAGCAATGCTTTCAGGTAAATTATTAGTAAACATAGCATTGAAATCACGTATCTATATATTTACTCTTCTACTAGCTATACTTATATTTACAAATATTATACTAGAAATATTTCTCTAAACTTTATTCAACGTAATTAAATTGATTAAACGTATTTCATTAAATAATTCTTTAGTAATTAATCACTATTAGTGGTTAACCATGGATCTATATCTCGTTGTCGATATTGGAGCTACATATACTAGAATAGGTATTGGTGATGAAAATAAATTATTAGATAAAATACGTTTTCAAACCCCTAGAGTCGGCGATGAATACACTATAGTTAATAAGATAATAGATTATAGTAAAAGATTTTACAGTAAATACTTTGATCGAATTAAAGCAATTGGTGTTGGAACTATTGGACCACTCGATGTTGAAAAAGGTAGAGTTATTAATACACCTAATCTACCTATACGTAGTTTTGAAATACTAGATCCTCTCATAGAGTATTTCAATAAACAAGTATATGTATTGAATGACGCAGTAGCAGGTGTTTATGGTGAAAAAGTATTCGGTATTGGTAGAAACTATGAAAACATAGTCTACGTTACTCTTAGTACTGGTGTTGGTGGTGGAGTTATTGTTGATAATAATCTATTAATCGGTAAACAAGGTAATGCTCATGAAATAGGACATATTGTTGTAAAATATGATTCTCAATTAACATGTGGATGCGGTGGTAGAGGTCATTGGGAAGCATATGCTGGTGGATTAAATATACCTAGATTAGCGAAACATCTAGCTGAAAATACTGTTTTAAACAATAGTAGTCTATGGAAGAGAGTTTTAGAAAACGAGATTACAAGTATCGATGTATTCAATTATTATAGAAATGGCGACTTATTCGCTAAACAAATCGTTAAAGAGATTATTGAAGCATGTATAGCTGGTTTAGCAACTACTATTAATCTATACGATCCAGATATTGTTATACTAAGCGGAAGTATTTTTCTAAACAATATTGACGTTTTATATGAACCATTGATTAAAAATATTGATAAACATATTGTAACATCAAAACCATTAATTAAACCATCATCTCTAGGTGAAGATGCAGTACTATATGGTGCATTAGCTTTAGCATTAAATCCACCTTTAAAAATCATTAAATTACAGAAGAGATTTTAGTGAAAAACTTAGTCAACCAGGTAATATTTCAAATTCCGCCTCTACTACACATTCTTCGCCATAATAGATATAAACTATAGTTACTTTATGCTTAGAACCCGGTTGGAATTCATTCCATATTTCATCATAATAAGGAGTTTCTATTCTAATAGATTCACGTAAACTATAGCCCCAAGGCACTGTTCTCGGTTCTTCATATATTTTCGCCAATCCTTCCGCTAGAATTTCAAAACCTCTCTTATAGTAATCGTTCGGGTTATCTATAATTATTTTCTTTACCAAGAGTTCAACTCCTTGTTCATATATTTTCCTTCTTATAGAAACGTAACCTGATATCACTATGAATTCTTCATATTCTCCTCTCGTAACATTTGATCTCAAAACTACTGTAATATCAATTACATCGAGTTCGCATACATTTACTACTTCCTCCATGCTAGTGGTTAACGGTTTTGTTCTAAAAAGCGGTTTTGTTTCTGTAACTGTCTCCGTACTAGTAGTCTCTATAGTAGTCTGATTAATTGTTATCGTGTTGGTTTCTTCTACACCGTGTTTTGTAATAGGAGTATATGTTGCGAACATAATAGATATAGCTAAAGCTACAGCAACCGAAATAACTAAGACTAGTTTCCAATTCATTTCTCATCAACTCTGATTAATATACATGAATAAAAAGGTTGAAAAAGGTTGAAATAATTTTTGAAAAAAAGAATAATTTATTTTCTCTTTACAAAAATTACTATAATTATTAACGTTACCAGTATTATCAACGGTAGTATTACAGGTTCATGTACTGGAGGTGGCTTCAAAGTTAATATAGTCATGTTAAGAGTATATGGTAACGGGTATTCAATATAGTACGGTGTGTATCCAATTTCTTCATTAGTATATACTAGTATGTAGTGATCAGTGGAATCACTTATAATCCATTCACTACCTGTTACAGTATAGTTCAATATAGCTATGTTCGTGTCGACAACCGTAGCATAGCCTAGGAAATATGGTGTTGAACTCAAATATACTTTAAATAGTTTCAAACCAATCGGTGGTGATTCAAAACTCTCATCTCCCCAAATACTTGTAACTATCTTGACTTCAATGATATCACCTGCTTCAATACCCGGTCTCTCATTTAATTGTATAACATTTACAGTAACGTAACCAATAGTTACATAGTATTTGAACGGTCCAACTACGTATTTCAGCGGTTCAGCTGGATAGTAATAACTACTACCAGTATTAATAAATTCGATATTCACTTTTTTATTCAAATACTCACTACTCCAGACTATTTTAATTCTAGCACATAGTTTATCGCCGTATCTCATTACACTACTGTTTACCAAGCTCTGGTCTCCAATTATAAGCTGTATTTCTTCACCATAGACAGCGTATCGGGTATTATTAGCATCCCGTACACTAACAACGTATACTTGTGAACCAAGATATGGAACTGGATTAGTGAACTTAGTATATACTGCTTCAACACTATCTAGTTTTAAAACAGTATATCCAAAGAATTTATTAATCGTTCTATTTAAATTCAATATGAAGAATGTATCTAGCTCATAGTCATATCCTATTCTATCGTCTAATGGACTTTCTGCAAAACCTATATCTATCGGATTATACGGATTAGAATTAGTAGATACAATACCGGGTATATCAAACCAATTTGAACCAGGAACAGGTTTTTCACCACTTGTTCCAATTATCCTACCAGACATTAAGTTTACGGCAAATACAGCTGTATATATTTTCCAAGACCATATTGATGTTGTGAATAAATCTGGATAATATTGTTTAATAACTTCTAATGGAGCACATATAGTTATCGTATTGTTAACGAATTCTGCGAAACCACTACTTATTTCAACATAGTAGTATGTAGTATCGTATTTATAGCTTATCCATGAGAATATAGAGTATCTACTATATTCATCGCTGAATATATGTCCTCTAACATCTCTAGGTGTAGCCACTATTAACCAGTTCCAAGTACTGTTTTCTTTAAGATAAGTATCTGTGAAACCCATTCCATAAACAACTTCTAATCTAGCTATACTTATAGGTGTTCCAGCATAAGTGTATCTATAGTAATAACCATCATCTCTAATATTCGGTGTGAAATCTATAGCAATACTTAATACTGGAGATATGTTTCCAACAGGTTCTACGTTTCCAGCAAATCTAGCTCTAATATATAAATAGTTCTCATCCACAGCGAACTGTAATAGTGTTATATCAACATCATCGACTTCATCGCCAATAATATCAGTCATATATGTATCGAACCTACTGTGTGTTCTAACTTCATCCCATGGATCAGTTATTAAAACCTGACCATTCTTGATAAACATAGCTGGACCAGTAGCTATATCAATCGGAGGTTCTTCCCATTCTACAACACTCGGTTTAAACCTAGTAATTATGAAATATGGTGATTTCCAAATAGTTCCAGAGTAATAAGTATCTTTAAGAGACTCTAATTCAACCCTATAAGTACCTTCAATAGCATTATTTGGAATAGTTATTGTAACATTTATCCAACCAGTATCGTTTGTTACTAAACTCGTAGTGTATATAGTCCACGTACTCTCTCTACCAATTCTCGAATCCCACCAGATTATGTTATTTAGTTTTATATAAACAGTCTTACCAGGTATTCCATTATTCGTCTCCTGATCAATTAATTGAGCAATAATATTTAACCTATCACCGGGTTCTAGATAAGTATCAACACCAGTATCTTTGATGACAGCAGTATTAATAAACTGTGTTGGAGCAAGTGCTGGTTCGGGAACCTCAGTGTAGTCGAAAAACGCTATTGATTCAGGAGTACCTGAACGGAATAGAGTACATATCTTACTACCTATAATTAGGGTTTGATCTGCATTCTCACTGAAGCTTGTACTATTACTTATAACTAAAGGTGTTTCGCTTTTTCTCAAACCAGATGTGTATCTAATAGCAAATAGATCATCGTCAGTACCACGTCTAGCCGAGAATAGTAGTACGTAATCAGTTCCTGTGAATACGTTATTCATATAACCTGATATGTACTCGTAGCCATTAGGTGTAGAAACAATGTCTGTTTTGAATGAACCATCTTGTTTAACAACAGCTACATATGGTGTTCTCAAAGTAGTATCTACATACCATGATATAAACCATTCATCGTAACCAGCAACTACTCTAGGAAAGATATTCGTATCACCATAAGTTGGTAGTAGTGTGATTCTATTAACAATACTCTCACTACTTAGATCGATTATAGCGAAGTTAACGTTAGTTGAACCAGTATTGTATCCATAGATTACTCCAATATATTTCTCATCTCTAGATATTTGAGCATAACATCTCCTATACAATCTACCGTAATAGGCATAACACTCCGTTGCAGTAGTTCCATCATTAGTTATATCGAAAATACGATGAGTTCTCGCAATAGGATCTACAATTAATAACCTAAGATCTCCTACAGTTTTATCATAAAATACTTGGTAAAATCTACGGGTAATTGTACTGTAGAATGCTCTTTCACGATAATCAATACCTGAATCACCATCCATCACATTAGCGTAACCTATGGAGATCGAGGCTGAGTAAACTATGTTTGTAAACCCGTTATCGTAAACCAAGAATTTCAAACTACCAGTTGGACGGTCAATATATGATACGAACCAGTATCCACCACCATATTTGATTACGGGAGTGTGTTGATAACCTGATGCGCTATCGACTACTACACCGCCTACAGGGTTGCCTTCGTAATCTAGAAAAGCTACGTATATATCCGTATTACCAGAAGCTATGAATGCAGTGAAAGCTGCCGCTATAATTGTATCGTTTCCATCAATAGATATTTCACCCCAAGTGATCGTTCTACCCATTAATGTTCCACTAAATACTTTATACGTTTCATCGGGTTTAGCGATCACTATGTATATATTGTATGGAGACCCGGTTTCTCCAGTTGCATAAACGTAGTATTGGTTTTTCAACACTCTATAAGCCATGTAATCTCTCCAAGTCGAAGTTGTTATTATATTATATTCTACTTTAAGTGACTCTACTTGTCTCGGTATAGAGGGTAGTATTGTTAATAAGATTATAAACAGTAATATTACGTAATACCTATTCACGGGAGAAACACCTCACCAGTTTAGAGTGCGGTAATATATTATATGTTTTCCTAATCTTATAAGGTTGAGCACTAATAGTTTTTAAACAATTGATTAAATATTCTTCGGTTTACTAATCAGTAGATCAAAACTATTTTCAATTAATTCCCTCGTTAAGTGTTTCAATGAGATTAGAAATACTTATATATTCACGGTTTTAAAATATATGTAGTTAATATGGAGGGTATTCTATGAGTAGATATCTATCTCTACTTGTTCTAATATTCCTACTACTCTCTATTGTATCTTCAATAAATATCTCTATTAGTACAGGTAGATCAGGTTCAATGATAGATAGTAAGATACATCCAAATCTACTTAGTAGATTATCGACTATGAGTGATAGAGATACTGTAGATATTGTTATTCGTTTAAAACCATTACCAGAACATATTGAGAAGAATATTAAAGGAAACTATGAGTTAGCTAAAGATACTTTAAAAATATGGAGTAAACTAACACAATCTAAAGTAGTGAAATTTATTGTTGAAAATGGAGGTATTGTTCTCAATAGATTCTGGATTGATAACGTTATCGTAGCTAAAGTTAAACCAGAATTGATTATGAAAATAGCTAGTCTAGACAACGTTATCTGGATTTTCGAAAACTTTGAGATAAAGATACCGCGTATTGAATCAACTATTGTTATTAACAATACACAAATTGTTGTAAGCTGGGGTATTTTGCGAATACAAGCACCTGATGCGTGGAGTTTAGGTTACACGGGTGAAGGAGTTAGAATAGCTGTACTAGATACTGGTGTTGATATAACACATCCAGCATTAGCTGGTAAAATGTTGAGCGTTATACCCGGAGACCCGTATTATCCAGGTGGTTGGATGGAGTTCGATAGTTATGGAAATCCTGTTTTAAGCACACCTCACGATACTGATGGTCATGGAACACATTGTAGTGGAATAGCATTAGGTGGAGATACTTCTAACATACTGATAGGTGTAGCACCCGGAGCAATACTAATGCATGGATTAGTACTTCCAGGCGGTATTGGTACTTTTGCACAAGTAATTGCGGGTATGGAGTGGAGTGTTGAACCATACTATCTAGATAATGCTGGAAACAAGATCTACACTAATCTACCAGCTCATGTAGTATCTATGAGCTGGGGTGCTTATAATTATTACGGAAACGAATTGCTACCAGCAGTTAAAAACATGTTAATCATGAATATCATACCAGTAGCTGCTATCGGTAATGGAGGCCCCGGAACTACAGATAATCCTGGTAATATATGGGGTGTTTTTGGAATAGGTGCTACGGATATTTATGATAATGTTGCTTGGTTTAGTGGTGGAGCTGTAGTTTACTGGCCCAACCCACCTGTTGATTGGCCTTTCTACGATACATATCCTAGTGTTTATGTTAAACCAGATTTCTCAGCACCAGGCGTTTTTATCGTCAGCTCGGTTCCGGGAGGCTGGTATGAAGCGTGGAGTGGTACATCAATGGCTACACCACATGTTGCTGGAATTGTTGCTCTAATTCTCCAAGTAACCGATTGGCTATATTATTCCTACCCAGATACTCCTGAAACAGTCTATGAAATACTAGTCAATACATCAATTGATTACGGAGATCCAGGGCAGGATATTAGATATGGATGGGGTTTAGTAAATGCTTACAATGCTGTTTTGAAAGCAGAAGAATTTGTCAAAACAACTGGTGTTGAAGGATATGTAAAAGACTCTGAATCAGGAGAACCAGTAACGTGGGCTAAGATATATGTTGAAGAAACGAATAAATGGTATAGTGTGAGAAAATACGGTTACTTCAAAATACCGTTAGACCCTGGTGTATATAATTTAACTTTTACAGCATGGGGTTATTACAATAAAACTATTGAAGTTGAAGTTAAATCTGATAATAATGCATATACTTATCTAGAAGTTTATTTAGATAGATTACCTCACGGTTATGTTAAAGGAATTGTTATGGGTAGTGATGGAGTAGTTTTAGCTGGTGCTATAATAACTGTACTAGGAACACCGGTTACCGTTAAAACAGATCAGTACGGGTCGTTTAGAATATGGTTGCCTGAAGGTAGTTATGAAATAGTGATATCAGCACCTGGATACTCTTCTACAACTGTATCTGTATCTGTTAGTCAAAGTGAGGAAGTAGATCTAGGTGTTATTGTTTTAATAAGAATACCTAGAGTAGCTGTAATGTGGGATTATGCGGGTTCGTTTACAATCTTTATCAACAATCTTGGTTACTACGCTAAATCATACAATAATCTAAGTGAATTAAATATAGATTTAGCCACTGGTTTCTACGATGCTGTTATATACAGTGGAGACTACGGTGTACCATTCCCAGAATACTCTGATTTCATTAAATTCTTAGAAATAGTTGATTCACTTAAAATTGGAGTTATATTTATGGATAGTTGGGGAGATTTTGGATATGGTATTAAAGTTTTAAATCGATACATAGGTGACCCAGCTTATATAGGATATGGTTGGGGATGGGGACCAGTATTTATTAAAGTTAATGCTAAACACCCGATTTTCCATGGATACCGTGTTGGAGATTATATAATGATAAACTGGGCGTGGGATGCTGATTTCTCATGGTTCCAAAACTTTACAGGTATTGTACTAGGAGATGTTTATACTATAAGTAATGGAGGTTTCCAATACTGGGGTAGCGCTATTGGTGTAAAGGTATTAAAAAGCGGTGCTAAATGGATACTTTTATCAAGCTTTGCTATAACATCTTGGAACACCCCTAGAACTTTTACATACGATTACTGGATTATATTAATTAATTCAATCAATTACGCTATCTCTAAACCATTGAAAATTGAATTAGAAAACCCGTATCTACATGTCGGCGATACCGCTGTTCTGAATATTAGTGAAGGCGAACCTTTCACTGAAATATGTATTTTCCTAGATGATGTGAATATCGGTAATGTTACGCTAAATGAACGAGGTAGAGCAACTTTCAGGTTCAAAATACCATTAATACCGGGTGGTGAACACGTTATCTCAGCTGTAAGTGTTGATGAGAAATACTATGGTTTTACATCACTATATGTTTTACCTAAACTAGTTGTTTCACCATCAGAGATAGTTGCACCAGGTTCTATAAGTATTGAAGTAACTGGTTTACAATCTTATCAAATGTTTCACATATATCTAGGTTCTAATTTATTGACAACACTTAGAGCAAACGAATCCGGTGCTCACAGCGATCTCTTATATATACCTCTATTCAATACAGGAAATTATTCTATTAAACTCGTTGACTACAGTACTTTAGAAACACTATATAATATATCTGTAAATATTGTTTCAAAACTTGATGAATTAGAGAATTCGATTAAGAAATTAAATGGAACAGTAAATGAATTAAATCTACAATTGATAGCCGTTATCGGAGACATAGCTATACTTAAAAACAACACCAATCTACTAGCAGTAAAACTCGATCAACTAAATATCACTATGATAAATATAACTGATTTACTAGCGGCAAAATTAAATCAATTAAACGGAACAGTAATAGCTATTATCGGAGACATAGCAATACTCAGAAACGATACTAATCTACTAGCAGTAAAACTCGATCAATTAAATACCAACGTGAATAATTTAACTAATAGAGTAGATTCTGTATCAGAGACAAGCGCGAGATCACAGGTATTAGGTACTGTATCGCTAGCTTTAGCATTGATAGCATTAATTGGAGTAATTGTTAGATTATTTATAAAATCATAGTTTTCCCTTAAACCCTATTTAATCTCAACTTTTTTACGATGTTAATACTGTTTTTTTGAAAACAATATATCCTATTGTGAAACAAATCGAGATCCATAGTAGTGGAGTGATTATTACTAGATATGGATTAAGTATTTTGTCAATATCAACACCACTAGTTAATGGTATTAATTCAACTCCATAGTGTTTCTGAACATAGTATTGAGCCCAATCAATGGGTGATAGTGGGTTAAAATATGATAATCTATACGAGTTCTCAATTAATCTCTCGAAATCAGGTGGTCCTGTAGTAAATGTAATGAAAACAACGATTACGCTCCATAGTAGTGCAAATAATATGTATAGAGTTATTGATATAGCTAAATACTGGCCGGATCTGAGGCTTGAAGCTATCATGTAACATAACGTGTAGAATACAATTAGAGTACCTATTAAACCAATGAAGATGAGTATATTTGAATAGAGATCTAGCGTTATACCGAATAGTATTAAGTATGATAAATTCATAACTAGTAGAAAAACTGTTGTTGAAACAAGAGCTGTCAATACTCCTGCTAAATATCTCGTTATATAAATATTCCACTTAGTAATAGGTCTAGCTAGTACAAACTCTAATGCGCCAGTACTACGTGGTTTAGCCAGTAATGTATAAGCAAGATATATGAAAACTATTGGGAAGAATTGTTCAAATAATGCTAAACCTATATTACTTGTTAACAAATTGATAGACTGAGCTTCTAGTGTATACGTAACACTAATTGGAATTGATTGAGATTCTAATACAATACTATTCTTAACAACTCTTATAACAATGTAGTTGAATCCGCTTTTTAAATCAATATCTTTAATTAAATATCTCACATCACTTAAAACACCGATCTCGTAAAGCTCGCCTTCATTCACTGAACTACTTTGTTTAAACAAACAATATAGTTTAATATTTAGTTTAAAATCCTCTCTAGAGAAATCAACACCTAGGAAAATAGCTCTAGCTCTAAATCTTTCTAAAAACAATACTCTATACATAACTAGTATTTCATAATCTCCTTCCCTTATACTCGATTCAATATCTTTCGATTGAAAACCCTGTCTAATAGGTATAGTGATAGCCGAATATTCAGGAATTCTACCGGCATAGCCAACCATATAATAGATACCAATATAGCTACCATTTACATAGATAGGATTACTCACTCCCGGAACACGATCGTTTACACCAATACTACTCCTCAATTCAATCATAGGTGCTTCTCTCAATATTTCACAGATCTTCTTATCAGAGTATTCGAAGTATTTGCTGACAACAATACTGTATTTAATTTCGTTTCTAATCTTAAATACTATATTAACATTATCAATTAACTCACCTTTAATATCGAATACAATACCTGTGAATAAACATGTATTATTTGTATCAATAGCTATAGCTATTATATCAATTAATGGCCTGTACTGAGATATGTTTACATACACTAAGTAGACTAATCCAATACCACTAACTATAAATATGATTAATAAGAGAAGTGTTGACAGCCTGATGAATGATCTCTTGAAATCGTATAATATAGGCGTAAAATACCCGATCACTTCTTTTCACCTATTAATTCGAAAAACACTTCTTCAAGCAATCTACTGAAACCGTATTCTAAAACTCTATAATTATTCTTAATTAAATAACTGAGCAGTTCATTAGAATCTCCTGTAAATCTACTTATATAAACATATTCTTTTTCAACACGTGGTTCTCCATAACTCTTCAAAATATTTATCAACTCGTCATTAACCGGTTCAATTCTAATTCTGAGAACTGGTTTAGCTCTACTCCTGATCTCATCTATAGTCATATCCGCTACTATCCTACCTCTATGTATGAAAACAACACGGTCGGCTATATTCTCGACTTCACTTAAAATATGTGATGAAAAAAGTATTGCACAATTATTCTTCTTCAATTTAACAACCAGCTCTCTGAAGAACGCAATACCCTTAGGATCTAAACCACTCATCGCTTCATCGAATAGGAAATTAGGTGGATTATTAATCATAGATACTGCTAGAGCAAATCTTCTTTTCATACCTAGAGAATATTCTTTCAACTTTCTATTTAAAGCATTACCCAAACCAACTTCTTCCAATAATTTCCTACCTATAGAACGTGCTTCAGATATGCTTAAACCATAGTAACCAGCTAGGTAAGTGAAGTAATCGAGAGCTTTCATATCCATTTCAAAAATAGGTTGTTCTGGAACCCATCCAACATATTTAGATGCAATTCGTTTATTTCTTGTAATAGAATAGTTATCGATAAATACATCTCCAGAATCAGGTGTTAGAACTCCTACAGCTATTTTCATAGTAGTTGTTTTACCCGCACCGTTTAAACCAACATAACCAACAATTTCACCATTACGTATAGTGAAAGAAACGTTATCTAATGCTTTTATAAAACCAAAACTCTTAGAAACGTGATCGATAGTTATCAATACATACAACCTCTAACAAACTTGTTTTACAATATTCTATATTCACGTAATAAACATTGTTGAAAATTAAACTAATTTACTTCAGAAAACACGTATTAACACTAAACTAGCACTCTATTCCTAACTGGTTGGAATAATGGAGGATAGAAACAAGCGTTTACAACACTGTTTTCTCTAATTCTCTCAAACCCCGGTTCAAGTATTGTAAACGAATTACTATTCACCATTGGATTTAAATAGTAGGAACCAAGATTTTTCACAACATAAGCTTTATTCTCAACAACGTTTAAGAAAACTACTCTATAGAAATCAATGAATTTTGAGAAAACAATATCTTCAGCTAAACAAACTTCTATACAACTATACGCTGGTTTTAAATCTAAACCCTGCATATACTCTACAACAGGTGTTGCTATAAAAATCAATGAAACAATACTAGATTGAGGTAAACCAGGTTGGATTAAAACTAGTTTACCATTAACAATCAATCCACTCGTAACTCTACCCGGCAGTGTTTTAACACCACGCCACCATTTACTAGGTTTTAACTCTCTATACAGAGATGTCCAAACGAGATCGCGGGGACCAAGCGATGCACCACCAATTGTGACAATTAGATCTGATTTATCAATAGATTCAAATACTTTATTCACAATAGCTGTAGAGTCGTCGGGTACAATACTTGTTTCGATAATCTCGCTACCGTAGTATTCGAATACGTGTTTATCAATCCACATCGTTGAAACAGGTAGTTTATCTGATTCAGGTTTATAGAAATCATCGATTAATTCATCTCCAACGTTTATAATAGATATTCTTGGTTTTCTATAAACACGTATTGTTTCATAACCCATATCAATCAATACTTTCTGAATTAAAGGTGTTATTCTAATACCGTATTTTAAAACAGATTCGTTTTCTCTAAAATCACTTCCTTCTCTAAAAACATTAGCATATCTTGAATACAGTTTATCAACAATAATATAGTTGTGATCTACTGTAACATCTTCAACTGGGATAACAACATCTGCATTAACCGGAACAGGATAGCCTGTTTCTACGAAAACAGCTTCACCATTCTTTAATTCATATTCACCAGCTCTCCTAGGATCTATTCCATTAACAATCCTCAATTTAACAGGATTGTATTTAGATGCATGGATTAGATCATCGTATTTAACTGCAAAACCATCTAAATGACTAATATCGTATAAAGGTCTATTGTATTTAGCTTTAATCTCTTCAGCTAATACGTAACCAACCGATTCCTTAACATTTATCTTAACAATATCTACTCTACTAATACTTGTTCTTAATAAATCGTATAGATCTTTTAAATCAATATAACTGTACTTCTTCTCCTGTATATTTTCAAAGCAATTTTTAAACATAGATTACACTCTCATAAATAAAGATGTTTTTAATAATAAGAATACACTGGTTGAAATAAATAACTTATCTAGTATTTAATTAAAAATTTTAGATTAAAATGAGTAATTAATCATTATTTATATAATGTTTACATATTCATTCGAAAGGTGTCTTATTGGTAGAGTGTAGTTACTGTAATAAACCAGCTGTATACATTAATAAGTTAACTGGAGTAAAGTATTGTGCTAAACACTTTATCGAGTATTTTGATAAAAAAGTACGTAGAACTATACGAAGATATGGATTATTCAGTACACGGGAAAACATTATAGTAGCTACATCTGGTGGTAAAGACTCTCTATCACTACTACATTATTTAAACAATCTAGCTAAGAAAATACCTGGTTGGAGAATATCTGCTTTACTAATCGATGAAGGTATTAAAAATTATCGCGAATACACTATAAGAGATTTCCTCACAGTTGTCGATGAATTAAATATTCCATATAGAATAGTTAGTTTTAGAGAATACTATGGATATACGCTTGATGAAATAGTTAAAATTGGAAGAGAGAAGAACCTACCGTACCAACCCTGTAGCTATTGTGGTGTATTTAGAAGATATTTGTTAAATAAGATTTCTCGTGAAATGAACGGTACAGTCTTAGCTACTGCACATAATATAGATGATACTGTACAGACTTTTCTACTAAATATTATACGAAATAGTTGGGATAAGATAGCTAGATTAGGTCCTGTAACCGGTGTTATAGAACACTCGTTATTTGTTAAAAGAGTTAAACCATTTATTGAAATGCTTGATAAAGAGACGATAATATATGCTCTACTAAATAATCTCGTTAAACCAGAGTTCTACGAATGTCCATATATTGAGCATAATATTAGAGTATATTTGAGAAAATATGTAAACGAGCTTGAAGAAAAATATCCTGGCACTAAGTATCAATTGTTTAAATCAATGCTTAGTATAATAAATATTCTAAATAAGAGTAGAGAGTTATTGATTAAAGGAGAGATAATGAAGTGTAGAATATGTGGTGAACTATCATCTCATATTATATGTAGATCTTGTCTATATAGATATGAATTAGGTTTAACAAATCCAAGTGAAAACAGTATGATAGAGGAATTGATGAGAGAAGGTAAATTAAAGAAAATTCATAGAAATAGAGTTGATTATAATACTATTTAATTCTAAAAATAGTTTTTCTACTACTTTCATCTCTATATGAACTAACTATTCTTCTACATTCTAGTACAGCTAAGTCTCTTTTAACTACCCTAATTGGTTTTTTCAATAATCTAGCTAATTCATCTAATGTAATATCTGGATTATTAGAAATTACGTTAACTACATCGCTGTAGTTATTTCTCCTAATCAACTTAGCGTAAACTAGTGGTTTAATAAATAGTTTCACTAGCTTATACGGTAATAACCCTGAGTAAGAGATTATTTCTAAAACAATATAGATTAAAGCACTGTATAGAATTATATTATATACGTTAATAGACATGAATAGAGTGTAGTATATTTTATCGAATAAGGGTATTATCTTCTCTCCACTAGTGTAATTCATTGAATCAATAATTATGTTTAGAACTAATCTATACATATCTAAGTTATTGTAACGAACAGCTTGTTCAACAGGATTAAACGCTAAAACAACTACAATACCATTACCATGTTTATTTAGAACAATAGCTTGTTCACCACTTGGTTCAAAGAAACCCAGTATTGAACCAGTAGTGTTTTTCAATACTAAGTATTTTGATTGACTTGAGTTATACAAGTATGTTTTATTCATATATAGAATTCTACGAACACCATTACTCTCGATCTTAAAATACTCAACACCAGTTAACTTATATATATAATCACTATAATTATCTACAATAGTATTAGCGCCAACAATCAATACCGAGCCTTCAATCACAGCTCTCTCAATAACTTTTATTTCAGAATAATCTAATCTAATAACACTATATTTTGTATTGAAATCAAATATCCAGATTTGATCAAATTTTCTCAAAAACCAAATATCTCTCAACAAATTCAAGTGTTTATAGACATCACTTGAAAATTTACTTAAAAACAGTATTTCAAATTCGATAGAATAGTTAAGTTCGTTTAAATACTTAATTAATTTATGTGTAAAAACTAAGTCATCTACATCACTACATATTGATAGTATTTTAAGACTGCGTTTTACGGAATATCCATATATACTGCTATCAAACATTCCTATAGATATTGACAATATTAGTAGAATCAAGTAAATCGCTGAAATAGATCTCATAGTTAATAAAACTCCTTAGATAATTCAAATATTTTGAATTATCAAAACAATCATAGCATTATTTATACCTTACTATACAAAAATACATAGATAACTGAAATTGAATATTTAGAGATATGAGATAATTCTCTATTGAGCGTAGTTTAATAAAATATCTTCATCATCTCCACTACTCTCTATATCTCTTTTAGCAATATCATCTTTCTTCTCATCGATCTGTTTCTTTACCGAATCATCTACTTTACTCTCACTAACATTATTTAAACGATATCTTTCTCTAAAAAACTCTAATGCTACATTAGGGAATAAACAATATGAAACTATATTCTCCGGTGTACTAGGAATTCCTAATTTCTTCACCTCTTCTTCACATTTAATCAACTCGGATTCTAAGAGATCTGCTGGTCTCGTGTTGATTTCTTTCTCATCTCCAAGAATTATTTTCTTAATATCTTCACTAATAGGAGCCGGTGGTTTACCATATAGTCCTTTAACATAGTCTTTTACCTCTTTAATAACAACTCTATATCTTCCGGCAATAACGTTGAAAACAGATTGTGTACCAACTATTTGAGATAAAGGAGTTACTAATGGTGGATAGCCTAGATCTGCTCTAACGCGAGGAACTTCTTGTAATACTTCACGTAACTTGTCTTCAGCACCTAGTTCTCTTAATTGAGCAATTAAATTACTCATCATTCCACCGGGTATTTGATGTATTAAAACATTAACATCTGGTATAAATGTCTCGATCTTCAGTAAATCACGGTATTTTGAAAACAAAACTTTATTTAAATAACTCGATATTTCGAATACAATATTGATATTAATTCTCGGTCTTTTATCAACTGGAAGTGCGTAGTAAATAGTCTCTATACCCGGCTGTGATGTTCCAAAAGCTAATGGCGTTATAGCTGTATCAATATAATCAACACCTGCTTCAACAGCTTTTAAATAACTAGCTACAGCGAGACCAGCTGTATTATGTGAATGAAGACATACTGGGATTTTAAAGTTTTTCTTAATCTCTGTTATTAAATTATAAGTAGTAATTGGATCTATTATACCAGCCATATCTTTAATAGAAATAATATCTACTTCTAGAGAAACAAGTTCTTCAGCTAGTTTAATATAGTAATCAATAGTATGAACAGGACTAATAGTATAACACATCTCACCACGAACAATCCCACCTATTTTCTTAATAGTTTTAATACTTAATTCAAGATTTCTAACATCATTGAGAGCATCGAATACTCTAAATATATCAATACCGTTTCTATAAGCTAGTTCAATAAATTTTACAACAACATCGTCGGAGTAATGTCTATAACCAACAAGATTCTGACCACGTAGAAGCATTAATAACTTTGTTCTCTTAACATTTTCTCTAATAATACGTAGTCTCTCCCACGGATCTTCTCTAAGAAATCTGAGGCAAACATCGAAAGTCGCTCCACCCCATACTTCTAGTCCATAGAATCCAACTTTATCTATTTTCTCGAGTATGGGTATCATATCTTCTAGTTTAAATCTAGTAGCTATTAGTGATTGATGACCATCGCGAAGCGTTGTATCGAAAACTTCAACCATTGGTATCAGCTTCCATTATTTTATAAAACAAGGAATTAATTAATAAAACACATCTTTACCACATTTAATTACAATGAGTTTTATAAAAACTTTACTTAATCAATTAAATAATCATATTTAGATATTTTTATAAATGAATAAAACAATTGATCAACTTAAGAAAATGTATAAAACCTTTTTAATTAAATGGGGATTTAATTGGAACGCGTTAGAATAGCTGGCGAGAAAATATATGTTCCCGATACTAATGCTTTAGTTGAAGGTATTGTTTCTAAGTTAATTAGAGAAGGTGTAATTAGCGGTAGAATAGTTATTCATAGAGTTGTTCTACTTGAACTAGAATACCACGTTAGTAGAGATAGAGCTATTGGTTATGCCGGTTTAGAGGAGATTAAGCGTTTGAGAGAACTATCTAGAGAGAATTTGGTAATGATAGAACTTAGTGGTGAAATACCTAGAAATATACGTTTCGAAGAATTCGATAACTCTATTTCACCACAAATATATACGAATATGTATGTACGTGAATACGCTTATAATACAGGAGCTACGTTGATAACAGGCGATCGAGTTCAAGCAATTATAGCTGAATCAATGGGTATTCCAGTAATATATGTTGAACCAGAAGTAGGGTCGAAAGTCTCTATTGAAAAATTCTTCGACGAATCAACTATGAGTATTCATTTAAAAGAAAACACAATACCCGTTGCTAAGAAAGGTAAACCAGGAGACTGGGTTTATGTAGCTATTGGTGATAAACCAATGACTAGTAGAGAAGTAGAAGAATTAGCTAAACAAATTATTGAAGAAGCAAGACTTAGACCGGATAGTTTCATAGAAATAGATCGTAGGGGTTCAACTATTATTCAATTAAGAAATTATAGAATAATTATAACTAGACCGCCTTTAAGCGATGGATGGGAGATCACGGCTGTCCGTCCACTTAGAAAACTCAAACTCGAAGACTATAATCTACCATCTAAGCTTATTGAAAGACTTAACGAGAGAGCTGAAGGTATTTTAATAGCGGGTGCACCCGGTATGGGTAAAACAACTTTTGCACAAGCATTAGCTGAATACTATATGAGAATGGGTAAAGTTGTTAAAACAATAGAATCTCCTCGAGATATGGATTTACCCCCAGAGATAACTCAGTATAGTAAACACTATTCAGATCTCGGGGAATTACATGATATATTACTATTATCTAGACCAGATTACACAGTTTTCGATGAAATGAGAAGTGATGAAGACTTCAAACTATACGCAGATCTTAGATTAGCAGGTATAGGCATGATCGGCGTTGTCCACGCAACATCTCCTATAGATGCAATACAGAGATTCATAGGTAGAGTTGAACTAGGTATGATACCTTCATTAATAGACACTGTATTGTTTATTAAAAACGGCTTTGTTAGTAAAGTATATGAAGTAAAAATGACTGTTAAACTACCAACTGGTTTGAAAGAAGCAGAATTATCTAGACCGGTTATCGAAGTTAGAGATTTCTTATCAAACGAACTCGAATACGAAATATATACTTTCGGCGAACAAACAGTAGTAGTACCTATTAAAAAGAAATACTCTGTTGAAGCACCGGAAGAATTCCATGAAGTTGTTGAAAATATTATTAAAATAATGCCAGATGTAGATATTGGTTTTGAAAACAATACATTAATTGTTACAATACCGCGTGAGAAGATAAGAAGCTATAATAGAAAAATAAAGAGATTGCGTAAGCTTGAAAACAAATATAACGTTACTATTAAAATTAAAATAAAGTAAACAAAATACGTTACCTAGAAATACCTATTGTTAATGTTTCAACTAGAGCAGCGATAAATAATAGTATCATACTTATTAATAGTTTCGAAACAATTGATACATTGCTTGTTTTAAACAATCTCGTTGAGAGAGATATGAATAGCGAATATGATAAAAGCTCTAGTAACGAATGCGGTAGTATGAACAATATTAATGGTGTATAATTATTCCTAATTAATATACTATCAGCTAGGAATACACCATATATTAAACCAGCATTGCTTAAACCACTTCCGATAAATATTGAACCGAAATATGGGATTAGAGAGAGTAATGATATTGTTAAATTATTCACATAGATGTAAACTAGTATTTGATTAAAATCTTTGACTAAACTCTCTGTTTGAGACTGAAAAGATTTCAATAAGTTATAGTACATATCAAACCCGGTGAAACCGATTATAGTTGATAAGGTGAAAACGAGATATGTAGCTAGAAGTGTGTATAGAACTTGTTTAGCAAAACTCTTCTCTGAATTAATAAGTGAAGCCATGTATATGAATATTCCGAAAACAAATGGTGCTATAATGTATACTGATATTCTTATGAAGTGTAGAATAGAGATAAGTGATGTTGTTAGAAAAACAATTGCTATTTGAAAAATCGATGATTTGGGTAGCAATACTGTTAATTCTCTATAATCGGTATCTGAAAATGATAATGGTCTATGAGGATGACTACTATGTACTATGCTTATATGTCTATTGTAAACTCTAATCGGTCTAGAGCTGAGTAGAATCATATATAAACCTAGAGTAATTATTGTTAAAACAATATCTAACAATAGATTAGATACATCTATTTCATTAGTTATTGATTTATTTAAAAACTTCTTCTCTTCACCACTAGCGTGATTTCTCAGATTCTTCTCGAGAACATATAGAATGAATGGGTATGCAAAACCAAATGTTACTATTGTTAAAACAAGGACTGTTATTGGTGAAGGAATATTTCTACGAAATAATCCAGTAAAGTATAGTGTTTTTATCGATTCATAATCATTGCTCTCTCTAAGCCAATAATATGATGTTATACCACTATCGATAAGATGTTTTGTGATTAAACTAGAGCATCTATATGAGAAAACTGCTGATAACAATACATAACCTATGTAGAGCTGAGCGAATCTACCATAACTCAATACTTGATTCATTATTCCGTTTAAATCCTTACCTTCGAGAACAGTTATGAAAACCATTGTTATAATTATAATTAATGAGAATAAACTAATTGATAGGAAAAACCCGGGTAGCATGTACGGTATAATAGGTTCTTTTTTGAAAACAATGTTTTTAACAAGCATGTATAGTTTCGAACTTGTTTCCTGAAAAACTTCGTTATCCAATTACAAACACCTTGTATGATTTTTAACCTACAGTTACTTATTAATAAACACGGTGATTTAAATGGTTAAATCAATCATACTCCATGGTGGAGCTGGAAAATGGAGTATTATATCGTCAGAACGTAGAGAAAAAGCATTATCAACGATAGAAAAATGTACTAAGATAGGGTGGAGTATACTTGAGGATGAAAATAATGCATTGAAATCTGTTGTTGAAGCTATAAAATGTATGGAAGATTCAGGTGTTTTAAACGCTGGATGGGGTAGTGTACTCAATTTACTAGGCGAGCGGAGTTTAGATGCTGGTTTAATGACGTCTAGTGGTTTAATAGGAGCTGTTGCTAATGTTAAAGCTACACGTAATGCAATAGAACTCGCACGAATAGTTGCTGAAGAAACTCCACACATACTGCTAGTAGGTGATGGTGCTGATGAACTAGCTAGATTGAAAAAATTGCCTCCACTACCTCCACCTGCACTACACGTTATTGAAAACTATAAGAATTTTTGCAAAAAACTACTTAATAGAGAACCAACGAGATCGTATATTGAAGATCTACAATTGTTCTTAGAGAAGAATAGAATCTACTTAGAGTTAATTGAGAAAACGATTAGCGTATACGATACTGTAGGTGCTTGTGCTATTGACGATAACGAACTTATTGTAGCAGGCGTTAGTACCGGTGGATTACTGCTTAAAATACCGGGTCGTGTTGGCGACTCGGCAATACCAGGTGCTGGATTCTACGCTACGAAGAATATAGCATGTAGTGCAACCGGTATTGGTGAGAAAATAATACGTACAATGCCGTGTTTAAGACTAGATCTTGAGTATGTTTCAACAGGTGATCTAGAGTTAGCATCAGATAGAGTAATAGATTATGTGAATAAAACAGTTGGAAAAGATAGTTTAGGTTTTATAGCAGTTAGTAGAGATGGAGATATCACGTGGAGATATAATACTGAAGCAATTCTAATAGGTTATGTTATAAACGGTGAAGTGAAAACAGAGATTAAAACCGGAGGAGAAAATAGTTAGATAGAAATATTTTCAACTCAAATATTCTACTTCACAATTCTTTAAGATTTATTTTAAAAATCTTTTCTCTATTTTCATATAGTTAACAATAGCATTAATTCACTACATGTTTATTAAAGAATGTTCATCAATAGATTTAAAGAAGCTTCAGAGAAGTTTTATAGTAAATAATTTATTCATAACACATGATCCGCTCTATTGTTAAACAAAACTCTTCATTCTACAGTAGAATCCTTTATCAAATACTATTTATAAAGATATTCGTGAAGTGAATAATACCTAACATATGGTGTATTCTCGCGAATCAATGAATGTAGTTTAGATATTTTATTTGATAAACCACTAACCAAATATATTTCAATACATAGTTTGTTGAAATGAAAATGCACATAGTTTTTAATAATATCCATATATTCATCGATATCTATCTTCTTACTTTTCTTCCCATGTTTTCTAACACAAATTAATAAACCACTACATTCGTGTTCTACTTCATAATGCCTGTGTTCGTAAACAAATTGTTTAATAGCTTCACATATAACACTAGAACGGTCACTTCTTATAATTCTAATAAACTCATCTAATTCAGTAGCTAGTTCGTTTGGAATAGATATACCAAATCTCCGCTTCATTTCCTACTCACCATTGAAGCTAAATATATCACTAGCAATACGAATCCAATTAAACCACTTGGAGGCAGATTTAGTAATATACTTAAATGTAAACCTATTAAAGAAGAATTCAATGCTAGTAGTATTGATAACATTAATGCTTCTCTAGCACTCTTACTCACTATGGTAGCTATACTAGAAGGTATGAGTATTAAAACATGTTCTAGTATATAACCAACTATTTTCAATAAACCAACAACACCTATTCCGATTAAAGTATACGCTATAAGATCATAAACTACTATATTAACACCGCTCAAACGTGTTGAAACAATATCTATAGAGATCGACAACTGTTCGTGATAAGTTAATAGAGTAATCAAGAGACAGATTATAGCTAGAATTACTAACATACTTATTTCAAATAAATCAACGAGAAGAGGGTCGCCGATTATTATTGAACTCAAACTATACTCAATAGAGTAGTTTGTTAAAACATAATATATTGATACAATAGATAGAGAAGTTGTTAAACCTACGATAATAGATACAGCAATATTCTGTTCAATACCTTTATTGATCAGAAACCATGTAATATACATTATACATAGACTTAAAAGTATTGAGTAAATTATTGGAAAACCTCCTAGTATCCTATATAGTGGTATCGAGAGAGTTACAGCTAATAATGCTGTATGAGGTGCTTCACCTGCTAAGAATTGTAGCCTACGTAGCGAGACAATAGTACCTATTGTGCTGAAAACCATAGATGATAAAATAATTGTTAAAACCCATAGAGGATTATATGTAAAAAATAGTAATAAAGCGTAAATAGTTGAGAATAAGAATACGACAACGTATTTAACCAAGAATATCCCTCTTGACGACGATATATATTGTTAAAACAAATACTATTAAACCAATTACAAAAGTATGTTGTTCTAAAACATTCTTGTAATTATTCGATAAACTAATATTCCTAAAACTCTGTTTCTCCAAGACTACACTCTGATTAGTTAACTCAACTAACTGACTGTATAAATACATTAGTTTTTCAACGAAAGAATTGTTTGAATAAGGAGAATATACTTTTAAAACAGGAATATTATTCTCAACAGCTTTTCTATAAAGCCAAATACTATATTCTGAAACAATTGGTTCAGTTACTACAATGTAATCAACTTCTTTACTATAAATAATTCTCTCTATGTAGCTAAGATCAGGGGTTATTTCTAAACCATGTTCTTTAATTAAAATATTGATTATTCTAAATCCAATCCATTCAATAGCATACTGAACATAAGGGTAATCGACTAAAGCTGTTTTATTCAATCTAGGTGTTTTAAAGTAAATATCTAGAACTTTATCAATAATTAAATAACTTTTCTCTCTATATACATCTTTACATCTAGGATTCAATAACTCTAATCTATTGACAACGTATTTAATGAATAAAACATAGTTAATTGGATCATATATAGGCATGTGATAGTTTAAACCACTAGTAACCGGGTTTAATTTGATATTTAAACCAGGTATTTCTATTAAATTAATTAATTGACTACTTTCTTTTCTATTTTCATAAAATCTCTCTATTTTTAATTCAAAATCTACGTGTCCAGTCAGTATCACTAAATCACTATTGCTGATAAACTCTATATCACCTGGTTTTAAACTATAATCATGAGGATCTATTCCAAATGGAACTATAGAAACTACTCTATCGCTATCACATATTAATCCTTCTAAATCATTCACGAGATTCGGAAAAGTAGTTACTATTAGTAAACCATTATTGTTTGAATATATTTGTTCAATACAAAATATCGTTACTAATAATATGAAGAATAATGAAATGAATTGATCTCTATACATAACATTCCTCTTTGTGCACGGTTATATATATTTAACTCTTGAACATATATGATAAAATATCGAGGTTTATTAGTTTTGATGAAAATAGTTATTGACAATATTACTGTAGCTTACGGTAGTGAAATTATTTTAAAGAACATGAATATAGTTCTACAAGGACCTGGTTTAATACAAATTCTTGGACCAAATGGTTCAGGTAAATCTACGTTATTGAAAACAATAACTGGTTTAATCAAACCAATTAATGGTAGAGTTTATTTAAACAATATCGATATTACGGGTAAACCGAGTTTAGCCGGTAAGTTCATAGGATATGTTCCACAGTTAACTAGTATTTCAAATATTCATTATCCAATAACAATATATGAACTCGTTACATGCTGTTACATGTTGAGTAGAAAATGGCCTAGGTTACTTCCGAGTAATAGTGTTAAGAAGAGAGTTGAAGAAGTTCTTATGGAACTGAATATTGGTCGTGAAAAATGGTTTAAGAAAATAAGTGAATTAAGTGGCGGTGAGTTTCAAAGAAGTTTACTAGCTAGAGCGCTTGTTAAAAATCCTGATATATTGTTATTAGACGAACCGTTTTCAAACATAGATCCACACGGTAGAGTAGAGTTTGCTGAAAGAATAGCGAAGTATAGAGAAAATAAACTAGTTGTTGTGACTACACATGATCCCACTATACTACTACCGTATACTGATTATGTTCTCTTATTAAATAGACATATTTACTACTATGGAAAACCGGGTTCTGTATTAAATAAAGAAGTATTGGAGAAAATATATGGTCGCGGATTTGTTGAACAAGCCGAGCATGTTTACATATTTGATTCACATATTTAACTATATTCTAATAATCGATAACATATACTTTACCGAATTTACCTAGATCAACTGAATCACCGGGTTTGTTTGAAACAGGTATTGCTCTGAGAGCAATTGGTTTCTTCTTAAAAACCCATATACTATACGTATCAAGCATGTATTTAGCAAGTTTTTCAATAGACTCGGGGACAACGATCATATCAGGACCAGCTACACATGTTGAAGTATACAATATTAAATCTCTAGCTTTAAGACAACCTCTTCCACCAGCTTCTATTAATCTATAGTCTTCTGCATAGGGAAGCATTACTTCATTAAAACCACGAGACTCTCTACTTAATTCAACTAGTTTACCGATCAACTCGTTTAACATGAGAATACCATAGTTAAAACCAGGTTCTAGGAATTTAAAACCAATTTCTTCAACTAAATCAACAACACTATTATCCATCCAAGGAGATATACTAAAGTCGAAGAATACGTTTTTAAAACCAGTTGTTTCTCGTATAATGAATTCTAATTCATCGAGATATTTCCTGAATACTAAAGGATACTTATCAATACTATTGTTTCCTCTCAAATACATTATAATATGTCTGGGAAGGAGGAAAGATAATCCGATGCTTTCAACACCACTACTCACAGTATCCGGGAAATAAGGTGATTCAACGAATTCTCTGTGAAAACAAACAGCTAATCTACTAGCATAGAATGGTTCAATACTGCTAATTCTATGAATTATCTCAGATGCTTGTTTAACGTATTCAACCGGTTTAATCCATAATCCATATAATGCTGTATAAAAACCTTTAACAGTAGATTCAATAACTAGTTCTCTTTCAATATCTGAAAAACCACTATATCCAATTGAAACAAGTATGTCCCTACTAGAATCTATTTCCTCAATAATTTTTTTCCTAATATCAACACTAATATGGGGGAAAACAATTCTTTTAGTAAATACTTTGTAACCATTTTTCTCTAAAGTATTTTTCAAATCATTTAATATAGCAGTAGTTGAGTAATAGTAATCAATAAATTCTCTTACACTACTCTTATTCTCGAGGAAAATAGCAATAGATCTAATAACTGGTTTATTGTTGATAAATGAATTCAACTTAAATACCCTTCTTTCACATTAAATATATCATCAATTATATATAATTGATTGAATTAAAATAAATTAGGAATCAATAGTTTAGTTCAAATTACTAATAAATTCAATAACTATGAGTGGTTAACTAAATTGAGATGGCTATATTTACTAACAATAATCATACCAACACTACTTGGAATGTTCACTACACTAGTTACTTTAACATTAATATTTCCACCAGGAGTTATTTTAACACCACCAGCTCCAGCTATACTAGAGATCGTTGATTTAAGAATCAATAGAAGCGGTAGAGATATTATCGTATTCATTACAGTTAGAAACGATGGAGACGAAGGACTATATATCCAGAAAATCTACGCTAATGAAATAGAAGTTGTCTCCAGATCAATATATTTAGAACCAAGATCGACTGAAAGAGAGATATCGTTCGTCTTACCTCGTAGAATAGGTAGTGAAGTTGAGATTATAGTATTTTGGAAATCCGAGAAAAGCGAAGAAATAGTGGAAAGTAGAAGAACGGTTACAATCCCCCGCTCCTAGTCTATTTAATTTAAAACTCTAAACTCTTATATATCAATAGAGTTGGTCCAAATGTCTAAGGAAGTTAATATTGTTATTAGAGGAAAACCTAGTTATGAGAAATGGAGTATCTATCAATGGATACTAGAAACAATCCATATTTTAGAGAGAGAATACTGTATTAAAATAAATGTTTCTACAATCGATAGTTTAGAGAGTAATCCAGTTATTATTATCAATAACTATGTTATAGATGAAATACCATTTGACGAAGGATATGTTATAGAATGTTTGAAGAAAATTTTAGATAAACTATTCCAACTATGTATTGAATAATGTGGTTTAAATGTCTGAATTACGTTTAATAGAAGGAGAGACTTATCTATATAATGGATTAATTTGGATTGCTAAAGGGTATCAACATCCTCCAGGTAAAGTCATAGCCTTCCCTAAATACAGTTTATTAAACTACAGTAAACTAAGTATTAATAGTTTCTACGAAAAACTCTACTATTGGGATTGTTTAAAAATTGAAGCCCCAACTCTAATTATTGATAAAATATACCACTACACTCCAATTGTCGATAATAGTATTCAATCTATTGTTAAGACTCTATCAGAGCTGATTGGTTTTGAAAACTACTCTATAACAGGTAGTGTTGTATTGAGTAAATATACTGAAAATAGAGATCTAGATATAGTAGTCTATGGTTTTAAAAGAGAATACATAGAAACAATTGAGAAATTGATTAACAAAGAGATTTTAAAACCGTTGAATTACGGAGACTTATACAGTGAATACGTGAGTAAACATGTTAATAGAATTGATTTTAAAACATATTTTAACATAAAGAAGAATACTAGACTACACTTCTTCTACAGAGATATTCATGTAAATTTAAGATTTAATAAATATGAAAAAGGTTTTAACAAATGCATAGACCCTGTATATCGAAGAGAATTTCTTCAAGGTGAGATTGTTATAAGAGAATGTATTGATAAATACGTCATACCTTCAAAATACATTATTGAATACAATAGCAGAGAATACTACTTAGAGAGCTATAGAGAACTATATGCAGAACTACCTCTTGGAAAATACTATGTTAACGGTTTTCTCGAATATAGAAGTTCAGGAGTATATATAATCCCGGATCACGGTTATCTAGTTTATAAAAATACTTAGATATCGACAAGAAGTTTTAGTAAAGTTTATAACATATTATCTTATATCTTCATATTAAGAGATCCTTTTATAACGGTGGATTGTTTGGAAAAAATACATATTAGAGATTCTATTTATGATGAAATACCTGTTTATAGAGAGATAGAAGAACCTGTTATAAATAAATGGGAGATTCAGAGACTTAGATATATTAAACAACTACAATTAACATATCTCGTATATCCAACTGCTTTACATACTCGTTTCGACCACTCTCTAGGAGTAATGCATATTGCTTCTGAATTTCTCGAACACGTTTTAGATAATGCTGATAATATTGATATTCTCAAGAAACCGGCTGAATTAGAAGTTGTTAGCGATAATGTTTTCAGATTATTCAATAGAGTTGTAGCTAGATTAGCTGGTTTACTCCACGATATTGGTCATGGACCATTAGGTCATTTATTTGATGAATATATTGTACCAAATATTTTGAAAAACAAATTAGACGTATTGGATAAAAAATGTTTTTCACATGAAGTAATAAGTTTCTTAATATATTGGCATAGATTGAGAGATGATATTAAAAAGATTTTAGAAAAAATAGATGTCTTCAAGAGATTTACAGATGTTTTAATCGAATGGCTAGATCAAATAATGATACCAATATGTTGGGACCGTGATACTGGTAAATCGATCTATCACGATGAATTCAAAGTAAACACTAGTGGTTACGGATACTTTATAAGAATGATTGTTAGAGATTACTTATATCCAGCAGATCTTCTTGATTATTTAATACGTGATAGTAAATTTACGGGAACTATTGAATTAGGTTTTATAAACAGACTGAGATTAATGAGATATACTAAACCAATATCATATGATCAAGTTATTGATAAAATCCCATCCACCGGGAAAAACCCTCCAACACCTATATTAATGGTTTTAGATGAAAAAGCTCTAGGAGATCTCATTAGATATCTAGATGCTCGTAAATTGATGTACGAAAACGTTTACCTACATAAAGCTATTAAAGCTTTCGATTGGTCAGCTATTAAAATATTAAGTGAAGATGAAGTATGGTATCATATTGGTTTTAATAAAGACTTATTGATAAAAGCTATTGAAAAACCCAGAGATTCGAGTATAGTTAATGCTTTTCTAGACGAATACCTTGATTTAACGGATCACGTTTTACTCAAAATTAGAGATCTAGTTAAGAGAAATAATATTAAAAATGAAGTTGTTAAAGAACATGTTAAAGCATTATTTGATTATAGAAAACCTTTGTATAAATCAATTCATAGTGAATTAATACCTGCAACTCCACATCTATTAGAAAATTCAAGAATATCTACACGTATATATGAATTTGAAGAAGAATTGAGAAAAACAATTGTTGATAAAATCAATTCCCCTGATTTATATGAACAAATCATAGTAGGTATTGAACAAATACAGATCTATCCAGGTACTGCTTGGAATATACAGGGTCCATCCGTATACACGACTATTGATGGTTCGATAAGAGTTTATACTATCGAAGATTTTTCCGAGAAATATCATATATCAAATATTGGAATAATTAGATTATATATTGACAGATCCCTTATAGAACCACAAAGACGTAGATTTATCAATGAATTGATGAAAGTATTTATAAACGAAGTTAAAGACAATTCTGAGAATAGAAAGAAACTAGAAGAATTAATCGGTATAATAACAATATCGACAATCACAATGTAGTGAAATAGAATTTATCTGGTTTAATTGATTCATCAATTATTGTTAATAATCCACATACGTTGTCTACACAGATTTCACGTAACAATCCTTTTCGTTTGAAATAGAGAATTTGATAACCTAATTTAACCGAATAGGGTCCGAGCCCTGTCCAAAACCAGTCTCTCCAATAATCTCTAATCAATTTCTCCTTTACCAATTTATAAGTATAGATGTGAATTGTGTGTGGCATGAATACTTTTCTATAGAAGCGATAGTACGAGTAAACAATAC
>Ga0105162_1000156_pt1 | contig 45085 bp, 56 predicted proteins | sample JNZ201metaG_FD_81532 | JGI IMG/M metagenome (GOLD analysis project Ga0105162, IMG submission 81532) | Hot spring microbial communities from Jinze hot spring, China to study Microbial Dark Matter (Phase II) - JNZ 20120812A | ecosystem: Environmental > Aquatic > Thermal springs > Hot (42-90C) >...
CATTATTATTAAAAGTCCTCCAATAAGCTCCTTTTCGAAAGGTTTAATCCTAGCCTTTCGTCCAAGATGCTGAGTTTCCTCCTTCAAAGACAAGATTAATGGTGATAAAACGCGTTTTAGGGCTAGTGCCCAAAGCAAGCATATGCTTGGTGAGGCAAGAATATTTAGCCTTACCATGGAGCTAGCGAAATATATAGATGTTAAACAATATATGGCCATGAATATGCTTAAATTAGTTGCCATTAGGGCGGCAAAGAATACACCAACCGGAATAAATATTACACCCACACCAAAATTATAATAGAAGACCGCCCAGGAAGACGGCTTATGCTCAGCAACAGATTCAAAGAGCGGGTTTTCTGAACGCAGCGATGGGATTAAGGCGTAAAGATATTTTCCGCTGGGTAACGCTAAAATCTTGAAGTGTAAAGTAATGGATGTGACGGCGATCACTAGAATAATAAAGGTAGAAATATATGCCGCCTTTTTCTTTGGTGATGGTGTTCGCCTACTTATTTCCGCTATACATAAGAGGAGGAGAACGCCATACACCGGCAAATTTGTTGTCTCCTTTAAAAAGCTTAATCCGGCACGTGGATCAACAATAACTACGGAAAAAGCTAAACCAAAAGTTATTATATAAGATAAGAGTAAGCGCGGCGTATACCTTCTCAAAAGTAGTATGAAGGTAAATAGAGCAGTCATAACGATCAGATAACGGGCAGCACCCCATGAAGTAGAGAGGTAACCTAATGATAATCCTGCGAAGACAGCATATATAATATTGCTCTTGAAATCCCTTTTTTCATCCATCGCTCTGCTAAATGATAATATTAAGAAGAGACCGCTCATTATTCCAACCGTTTCATCATCGAACCAGCCTAGGGAGGTTCGATCAATATATGAGGGATCCACGGCTAGAAGTAATGCTGATAATAAACCGACCGTTTCGCCTCCCAATTCTCTACCAAGGAAATAAGTGATTAAACATGTTAATGCCGTCATTATTAGTGGAAATATAACACATAGATTGTAGAGGGGGTCGGAGATTAGGGGGTCAAGTGGATTTAAATTTGAACTCAAAACTAATGGGATACCTAGAAAACTTAGGATTCTATAGAGCGCGACAGCCGTTAAAGCTAGTCCAAAATTAGATAATCTGGGCATATCGCGACCCCAAGGGTACCAACCAGTGTAATCGCGCCATGAAAATAGGGATGCTAACCCATTATTGGCTATATACCTAGCTGCGTGATAATGAAAGTAGGGGTCAAACTCATTTAAATAGAATCCCCAGCGTAAAGATAATAATCTGGCTCCTAAAGCCACTGACAGAATTAATAAGAATAGTGCCCCTTTAATGAGAGAGGGATGCGAGATTCTGGGACGCAGGGATAGAATCTCAAGTAATTTCACGCCAGACTTTTTTAGGGCGTCTGTGATCTTCATTAAGACACCCGTTTAAACTATTATGTTAGGGATTTTGTACTTATTTATCTTTTACCAATTTATAGACGAGGTTCTTCATCTAGGCTCTTGTATTCTTGCTGAGACTGGTAAAACTCTGACCTTTTGGGGTACTAATGATAGTTTTCTTCCACATTTAGGGCATGTCCCATTATGCATTTGATGGATTTCCTCAGGCGATTTTAACTCATTACCCTGATAAAGAATTTCTCCACATTTATCACATAAGACCTGTTGTGGTGCGATAGTTTTCACCTCACATTAGTGTAGATTATGATGGAGCATTTAAATTTTCTAGTCTCAATCTCCTGTCTTTTTCGAAACCAGAGGAATCTACGTTTAGGTAGAGTAATACTTAAATCTTATGCCAGTATTCTATTTTTTGGAACCCTGACTATATCCGCGATGTGGAATGGCTGTCTAAAATGGTTAGAGCATCAATACTGATGAAGAGTCTCTGGGATATCATTAAGAAGATAATAAATTATCGGCCAAATCCATACGCCATAGCCATTTCTTTAATGATATCCGCAATTTTTCTACTCGGTGGAGGCATATATGATCTTTCGGTATCCGACATATCCTTTGGAAGCATCCTTTATCCCTATCCGAGATTAGATTCCCAATTTTTGGGTGAAAGTATAATTATAATGATATCTTATGCTTTGGGAGCCGCGGGATTAATCCTCATGTATTGGAGCGTGAGATATAGGCGTAACCCGAGACAAGCATCTCTCTTAATACAATTGGGCATTGCACTATTACTGATAATATTCATAATTACTGAAGTAATTCTTTATTGGTGGAAGATCGGTTACCGTCTCTAAATTATAATTTAAATGGTCAAGTCTGAGAGGATCGATTATGCGGACTATTGAATGGAAAGATGGAGTTATAATCACGATAGATCAAACGTTACTTCCAGAGAGGGAGGTGTGGATTGAATTAAAAAGTTGCCGTGAGGTAGCTGAAGCAATCAAGGAAATGAAGATTAGGGGGGCTCCATTAATAGGCGTTGCAGCAGCATACGGTTTAGCTCTGACAGCCTATCACTCAAAAGCGGAGAGTAGAGAAGCATTCTTAAAGGAAATTGAACGCTCAGCTGAGATGCTTAAAATGACTAGACCTACCGCGGTTAACCTCTTTTGGGCTATCGAACGAATTTTGAATAAGGTTAAAAATATCGAGAATGATGTGGAGGCCCTAAAAAAGGCCGTGATTGATGAATCTAATCGTATAGCTAATGAGGATGTGGAAGTTAATCGTAAGATTGGGGAATATGGTTCAAGACTAATAAATGATGGTGACACTATTTTAACATATTGTAACGCTGGAAAGTTAGCGACAGTAGATTATGGAACGGCTTTAGCCGTTATAAGGGTTGCTTGGGAAGAGGGTAAGCGTATAAGGGTAATTGCCAGCGAAACCAGACCTAAACTTCAAGGTGCTAGATTAACAGCTTACGAACTCATGCGCGATGGGATTCCAGTAACCTTGATAACTGATAACATGATCGGATATATTATGTCTAAGGGATTAATTAATAAGGTTATTGTAGGTGCTGATAGAATCGTCCGCGATGCTGTAATAAATAAGATAGGAACATATACGGTCGCCATCTTAGCTCATGAGCATAGTATACCCTTCTATGTTGCAGCTCCATCATCATCCTTCGACTTGAATGCCTTTGCGAGAGACGTGATCATTGAAGAGAGGAGTCCGGAAGAAGTAACTCATGTAGGTTCTACTAGAATAGCTCCTTTAGGTGTAAGCGTGCTAAACCCGGCCTTCGATATAACGCCAATAAAATATGTTGATGCTATAATATGTGAGAAAGGAATTTTAACCAAAGAAGACTTCAGCAGCCTCCTTGAGGAGGGAGTTTTCCAAGAGAATGTTAAACAACGTTGACGAGAAGAGAGAAGGTGAAGTAAGTAAAAAAATTATTATGGCTTTTCTTAGAGAAGATGGTGTTCTCATTAAATCCAATGAAGACCTAGAAAAACTTATCTCAAGAGGTTACGGCTCCTCTACTGAAGATGGGCTCCTCCTAAAATTTTATGAGGCCATGTACCTACTTAGTAGGGGACTGATAAAAGTTGTGGATGAGAAAACTGGCAATCCCATAAGTTTTCAGGATTTACTTGAGAGGTATGAGAGTATCGAGGAAAATGCGTGGGTTAAATATTTGATTTATCGCGACTTGAGAAGCAGAGGCTACGTTGTTCGGGAAGGCTTTGGATTAGGCGCTGACTTTCGTCTTTATGAAAGAGGCGAATATAGTAAGGACTCCGCGGAATATCTGGTTTACGGCATATATGAGGGTATGCCCCTCTCAATAGAAGGCTTAGCTCAAATATTATTGCGCGCACAGAATTTGAAGAAAACACTTATACTTGCCGTTATAAGCAGAAGGGGAGAAGTAGTATATTATTCTCTTTCTCGCCTTAGCTTCCAGTAAATAAACTACTCTCACAAATATTCTAAAGCATCCATCCTTCATAAATGAAAGATTTGTTGAGGAAAAGTGCCGTCGGCTAGTTAAACTATTGTTGCTGCTCCCTCTTCTGCGACATATTTAGCGTTATATAGAGTATGTTATTTCCTCTAACTAAGACTTTACCATAATTCGCAACCAGCTGATTACCATTATATTCTGACGCATTATCCAATATTATATTCATGTAATTGTCACAGTGCACCATTGTACCTCTATATTCAATATTATTCTTAAGTGTGACCCTGATGTAGGAGTTCATTTGCTTTATGAGTACATTTAATGGCTTCTTACTGGGTTCCATAGATCTACCGCCAAATAATGCTACTACCAAGATTAATTTTTCTATATAAAAGCATTATCGCAAAAATTTAAAAATATAACCGCTAATTTCCCCGCCCTAATGATTTAAGAGAATAGACATGCTTAATAATGGGTAAATATACCAATTACTTTAAGCAAAATGGAATGATGAGAGAATGGAGGTTCTAGAAGAGTTTACTTTCAGAGTGCAAACGGAGGTTTCATCGTCCTACTACTCTGACCTGCTATTATTTATTTATCAAAAGTATATAGTTCCATTTTATCACAGCTTTGCTAATGTCAGACGCTGGATCCTTAATGGGAGAGAAACCCTAGCGTTTACCCTTCTAGGACCTCAAGGTTCATGGTACATTGATATTGAAGTTACCAGTGGAAACCCCATAGAGATTAAAATGAGACCAGTAGGTATCCCTTCTCCATATAAAACCTTAAGTAGGATTAAAGAGGACTTGATAACTACAATCCAAATGTTCGAGGATGAAGTTAGAAAAACAACTCTTTATTTTGCCTGGATTCCAGAAAAATCTCTTGTAAGTGAGAAGCCACTTACAAGAAGAAAAAAGATTCTCAGCCAAATATTTACTGGAAATATGCTGTTATTATTCGTTATTTTCATAGCATTTAGTTATTTTATATTCGCGCTAGCTGAAATGTTAAATATGCTGGAGTATGCTCCCATCTTTTTAGTGCTGTCGCAGTTCATTTTAGTTCTCTTCTCGGATAAAATTATAATGCAGATGGGAGATTGGTCGATTACGGCGGATTCACCTAATGTGTATATATTGCAATATCATATTCCTCCAGAGGATTTTGAGTTTATTAGGCAGAATTATCCTAGAGAGCGGCTTCTCAAAATCAAAAAAGACATTTACGAAAGGACTCTAGCCCTTGGAAGACCAATCGATATCCAGACTGTTCAAGAAGTTTTCTTAAATCATGGCATAAATATTAGATCTGAAAATCTACTAGTGAAAAGCGTGAACCTGTATCAGATTGTTAAAGAAGTTGCCAAGCGATTTAATATACCAATTCCAAAAATTAGAATAGCGAATATAATTGTTCCTAACGCCGCAGCCACAGGTCCATCCCCGCGATTTAGTCTTGTTTTAGTAACCACTGGTTTGCTTATTCAATTAGATGAAGAAGAAATTTTTGCAGTTATAGGTCACGAGATAAGTCACGTTAAGGGCAGAGACCCCCTTGCCCTATTCATATTAACGTCCATTGAGTATTTGTTCAGGGTTTATATTCTTCTACCATTCATATTCTTTTTTGGCTTCATATACTTCATTTTTGCCTTAAGTCTCATATATTTCATAGCAAAATTTTTTGAAGCCAGAGCAGATCTTGAATCAGCAATCGTATTAGGGAAACCAAATGCTTTAGCCGACGCCCTAAGAAAAATAGGTTATAGAAGATTATGGATGGAGCGTACTTCTAATAGGATTGGCAGATGGCTTGGAATGGATCCTCACCCCCCACTATCATTTAGAATTGAAAGACTGGAAAGTATGTCTGAGCCATGGAGAATTAAACATCCATTTATACAGTCAATGAAGGACTGCATAAATGGACTACTTAGGGAAATAGGGATCTAATATTCCGGTGAGATTGAAGAATCATCGCTAATTCAATTTTTTGATAAATTGTAAATCCAAAAATATGATTGTGTTTTTATTGAATCGCTGGCAATGTGCAAATTAAGTTGGCTTAAAAGTTGGCTCTCTCGGTTTAACCCTCAATTCCTTAGGAACATTAATGACACGCACAATATTTTGTGAGTTTATAACATATATAGGTGTTCCATCAGGGTTCCATTTTTTGAGTCTCTTAACACCTGTTAACACTAGTTTAACCTTAAGTATTGAGCCGTCGCTTAACCTATAAACATTCCAGTCTTCCTTCTCTTCAACAAAGTCGACATCCTCTGCTTCAGCTAATTCTTCAGGAGATATTGGAACGCTCAACGCTAACACCCAAAAATATTTTCCTCACCCTAAATATAAAGGCTCTCTCATTAGAATATCTCCTGAAAATCAAATGAAGGTTTAATCATCTTCTCCATAAGCCAAAAATATTTATAACCTTTATAATCATCAATAAATTGGTTATCCCTTAGGCTCCAGCGCAGAAAGCCGGAGATCGTGGGTTCAAATCCCACCGGGTCCGCCACAGATCTCCTAATCCACTTAATAATTTAGGACCCGTAGTCTAGCCAGGATTAGGACGTCGGCCTGCGGAGCTGGAGCATTATTTTTCTCCTGTTAATTGCTGAGCAAAAAGTTTTTATTAATGCACAAAGACAAAGTTTATTAGTTTCATCTGTTGTTTAGATTTTGCCCTTAAAGTTGTGCATATGTAGTGGCTGGGCTAATAAAGAGGAACCCTAATGTTGAATGAAGATTTAAACGTGTTTAAATCTTTAGGAGAGGGGGTTTAAGGATTTGATTAATCCAGAAGACGCTTTCCTGGTCATGAAGTCATTCTTTGAAGAAAAAGGATTGGTTAGGCAGCATCTTGACTCCTATAATGAATTTGTTGAGCATGGCCTCCAAGAGATTGTGAATGAGGTGGGTGAAATAGAAATCGAAGTTCCGGAGGGACCCTATAAAATAAAGTTTGGTAGAGTCTTCATTGCGCGTGAAACTGAAAATGGTGTTATTTATGGTCCATATATTACTGAAGTTGATGGTACACGTCGCGAAATATATCCGATGGAGGCGCGCTTAAGAAACCTAACTTATGCAATGCCGATATCAGTTGAAATGACCCCCGTTATAGGCGGCAAAGAAATGGATAAGGAGCTCGTATATATAGGTGATCTACCAACGATGCTTAAATCAAAGTATTGTTATCTTTCTGAGCTCCCTGAAGAAGAATTGATTAGGCAAGGCGAAGATCCTCTGGATCCCGGAGGCTACTTCATAATTAATGGCTCCGAGAGAGTTATTGTTGCTCTTGAGGATTTAGCCCCCAATCGTATACTTGTTGATGTTGAAACTAAAGGTGCTACACCCATTTATAAAGCTAAAATTTTCTCCACAACTGTTGGTTTTAGAGCTAGAATTGAAATGCGTATGAAGCCTAACGGGTCACTGCATGTTTTAATGCCAGGCTTTCCATCCGAGATACCTTTTGTTGTTCTCATGAGAGCTCTTGGACTTGAATCTGATAAGGAGATCGCCGAAGCTGTCTCATTAGATAAGGAAATACAGAGCGAGCTGGAACCATCATTTGAGGAAGCAGCTGGAGTAGATACCGTTGAGGATGCACTTTTATTTATTGGAAACCGGATAGCACACGGTCAAGTTAAGAGTTATCGTCTACAGAGAGCTGAGCTTCTCCTCGACAGGAATTTTCTGCCCCACATTGGGAGGGTCCCTAGCAAGAGAATTGAAAAGGCATATTTGCTTGGTGAGATGGCTGCTAGGGTTATTGAGCTAAAACTTGGTAGGCGTAAACCAGATGATAAAGACCACGTTAAAAATAAAAGGTTGAAATTAGCTGGTCCTTTACTTGCCGACCTCTTCCGTGTAGCGTTCAGAAATCTCTGCCGAGACATTAAATATCAGCTAGAGAGAATGGGTTCAAAGAGACGTACAATAAGCGTTTCAATAGCTGTTAGACCAGGCATAATAACTGAGAAGCTCCAGCATGCATTGGCAACTGGTAATTGGGGACGTGGAAAAGTTGGTATAACACAGCTTCTTGATAGAACTAACCTAATATCAACATATAGTCACCTTCGGAGATTACAGTCACCATTAAGCCGGAGCCAACCGAACTTTGAAGCTAGAGATTTGCACGCTACACATTGGGGCAGATTATGTCCAAATGAGACCCCTGAGGGTGCGAACTGCGGATTGGTTAAGAATTTAGCTCTCTCAGCTTCAATCTCCATTGGTGTTGATCCAGAAAAGGTGAAGCGGGATCTCTATAGACGGGGCGTTGTCCCATTACTTGAAGCAGATAAAACATTAAGGGTTAATGGTACTAAAGTTTTCGTGAACGGTGTTCCAGTAGGCTACTGTGAGAACCCGGAGTCTCTTGTTAAGGAGCTGAGAAGAGCGAGAAGAAGGGGCGAAATATCCCTGGAAATTAATGTTGCATACTTTTCTGAAGAGTATGGTGTTAAACGCGAGATTTATATAAACTGTGATGAGGGGAGGATACGTAGACCTCTAATCATAGTTGAGAATGGTGTACCAAAACTTCGGAAAGAGCATGTAGAGAAGATTGTGTCAAAAGAATGGTCTTGGAGCGATTTAATAAAGCATGGGATAATTGAATATTTAGATGCTGAGGAAGAGGAAAATGGATATATAGCGCTTTATCCGGAAGAATTGACGTCTGAGCATACTCATTTAGAATTAACACCTTATTCAATCCTTGGAATTTGCGCATCGTTAATACCCTATCCAGAACATAACCAGTCGCCACGCAACTCCTATGAGTCAGCTATGGCGAAGCAAGCCCTAGGCATATACGCCTCTAACTTCCAGTTAAGAGCTGACTCACGAGCCCACATACTTCATTATCCACAGAAACCACTTGTAAAGACTAAACCTATGGAGATAATCGGCTATGACCTCCGTCCCTCTGGACAAAATTGTATTGTCGCTATTCTCTCCTATGAAGGATACAATATGGAAGATGCGATCATTTTCAATAAGGCTTCTATAGAGCGTGGTTTAGCCCGATCCACATTTTATAGACTTTACGAAGCTGAATGCCGCCAATATTTAGGCGGATTAAGAGATCGCTTAACTATTCCTGAGCCGGGAACAAGAGGCTTCCGTGGAGAGCAATATTACCGGTTCTTGGAAGCAGATGGGATAGTAAGCTTGGAATCTGAAGTAATAGGTGGAGATGTCTTAATAGGTAGAGTAAGCCCGCCAAGGTTCCTTGAAGAATATAAAGAGTTTGAGGTTAGAGGTCCAACTATGAGAGACTCAAGTATTGAAATGAGACCATCGGAAAAGGGTATTGTTGATGCAGTTTTTATAACCGAGACCAGCGAAGGAAATAGGCTTGTAAAGGTTAGGGTGAGAGATGAACGCGTACCAGAATTAGGTGACAAGTTTGCTTCAAGACATGGGCAAAAGGGAGTTATAGGCATGATTGTGCCTCAGGAGAATATGCCGTTTAGTGTGGATGGACTTGTTCCAGACATAATAATTAATCCACACGCTATCCCCTCAAGAATGACTATCGGTCAATTTTTAGAGTCCATGGCCGGTAAGATAGCTGCTTTAAAGGGCGATTTCATGGATGGAACCCCATTCGTTGGTAAGAGAAGGGGTGAAGCCCTAAAACGCATGCTTGTGAACATGGGGTTCAGCTATACTGGACGAGAGGTTCTATACAACGGTATAACTGGTGAAAAATATGTGGCGGACATATTTATAGGGGTAGTTTACTACCAGAAATTGCATCACATGGTGGCTGACAAAATACATGCAAGGGCTAGGGGGCAAGTACAAATGTTAACTAGGCAACCTACTGAAGGAAGGGCTAGAGGCGGTGGATTACGCTTTGGGGAAATGGAGAGAGACTGTCTGATAGGGCATGGCGCCGCCATGCTTCTGCAGGATAGGCTTCTTGAAGAATCGGATAAATATGTGCTTTATGTTTGTGAAAATTGTGGCTTCATAGCCTATCATGATATGAGACAACGCAAATATATATGTCATCTCTGCGGAGATAAGGCTGAGATTTCACCAGTAATAGTTTCATATGCATTCAAACTCCTTTTGCAGGAGTTAATGAGTTTATGTATTACACCTAGGCTTAAGTTAAGGGAGAGGGCGTAAAATGGCTGTGGTTGAAGAAGCATATCGAAAAGTTATAGATCAAATAAAGTTTGGCATACTCTCCCCCCAAGAAATAAGAAAGATGTCCGTTGTAGAGATCCAGACAGCTGATACGTACGATGAGGATGGAGCTGTTATTCCATCAGGGCTTATGGATAACCGTTTAGGCGTATTAGAACCCGGACAAAGATGTAGAACGTGCGGCAATACATCTTCAGGATGCCCTGGACATTTTGGACATATTGAATTAGCAGTACCAATAATTCATGTTGAATTCGCTGAAACAATTTATAATCTCCTACAGGTCATATGTAGGAACTGCGGGCGGATACTGCTCCCTGAAAAAACCGTTAAATCTCTTAAGGCTAGGATGGAAAGACTGATTAAAATAGTCGGACATGTACCATCTTCATTTTATAATAGAGTCTTTGAGGAAGCTAAGAGGAATCGTGAGTGTCCATATTGTGGTGCAAAACAATATAAAATAGAATTCACGAAACCGACAATCTTCCATGAATATGCTGAGAAAGAGGGTTCACAACGCTTAACGGCTAGCATGATACGTGAGAGATTTGAAAGGATACCTGATGAAGATCTCAAGCTTTTAGGTTTCGATCCACAGTATGCTCGCCCTGAATGGATGATCCTGCAAGTGCTGCCAGTTCCACCAGTCTATGTTAGGCCATCTATAACGCTTGAGTCGGGAATAAGATCTGAAGATGATTTAACTCATAAGCTGGTTGACATAATTAGGATAAATCAGAGACTTAAGGAGAACATGGATGCTGGTGCACCTACACTTATAATTCAAGATCTCTCAGAACTCCTCGAGTATCATGTTACCACATACTTTAATAATGAGTCCTCTGGTATACCGCCATCTAGACATCGCTCAGGTAGAGCCCTCAAAACATTATCACAGCGTTTGAAGGGTAAAGAGGGGAGGTTCAGAAGTAATCTCTCAGGTAAAAGAGTTGATTTCTCGGCGCGTACAGTTATTAGTCCTGACTCAAATTTGGACATAAACGAAGTTGGCGTCCCCATAACTGTAGCTATGAGATTGACTGTACCTGAAAAGGTTACCCCATGGAACATTGAGAGACTACGTGAGCTAGTAAGAAACGGACCGAACAAGTATCCCGGAGCCCTATACATTATTAGGCCCGATGGGAAGAGGGTTAGACTCGAATTTGTTGCCGATAGGGATAAGGTTGCGGAAGCCCTTGAGCCAGGCTTTATCGTTGAGCGCCACCTGCAGGATGGAGATATTGTCATATTTAATAGGCAACCATCACTGCACAGAATGTCCATAATGGCACATTACGTTAAGGTTCTTCCATATAAGACCTTTAGGCTGCATCTCTGCGTTTGTCCACCATATAATGCTGACTTTGATGGAGACGAAATGAACCTTCATGTTCCACAGAGTGAGGAGGCTCAAACTGAAGCCCGACTTTTAATGCAGGTTCAAGATCATATACTGTCACCTAGATTTGGAGGTCCAATAATAGGCGCTATAAGAGACTTTATAACTGCTTCCTTCCTCCTAACCCGTAAATCAACACTTTTAAACAAGAAGGAAGTTTGTGAGCTACTGGCAGCTGCTGGCTATGAGGGCGAACTCCCTGAACCAGCTATTAAGGAGCCTAAACCTCTTTGGACTGGAAAACAGATATTCAGTTTTTTCCTTCCTAAGGGCTTCAATTACACAGTTAAGGCGAGTGTTTGTAGAAATTGTGAAGTATGCCTAAAGGATGAATGCTCCTACGATGCCTATGTTATTATTAAAGATGGCGTTCTAGTTAAGGGCGTTATTGACAAAAACTCTATAGGTGCTGAGAAATCTGAGAGCGTTCTCCATAGGATAATAAAAGACTATGGAACGGAAGCTGGTAGAAGATTTTTAAACCAAATAAGCCGCCTTCTCACACGTTTCATATCCATGAAGGGCTTCACATACTCTTTTGATGAGCTTGATCTATCAGCAGAAGCTAAGCGGAAAATACGTCAAATCATAAAGAGCGCGGAGAAAAGAATAGAATCTTTAACTAAGGCTTTACATGAGGGGACTCTTGAGAGACTTCCAGGTCAAACGCTTTTAGACTCATTTGAGCTGTATGTCATGAATGAACTGGCTGAAGCCAGAGAAAAGGCTGGGAAGGCTGCTGAAGAAGATCTTGAAACTGACAATGCTGGTATAATAATGACGAAGACTGGTGCCAGAGGCTCAACACTCAATATAGGGCAGATGACGGCTATACTAGGTCAGCAATCGATTAGAGGTAAACGTGTTATACGCGGGTATTCGGAGAGATCTCTACCACACTTCAGAATTGGAGATCCCTCTCCAAAAGCAAGAGGCTTTGTGTACTCCTCATATAGAGATGGATTAGATCCCATAGAGTTCTTCTTCCATGCGATGGGTGGACGTGAAGGCTTAGTGGATACGGCTGTTAGAACACAGCAAAGCGGATACATGCAGAGGAGGTTGATTAACGCTCTTGAGCATTTGCGAGTTGAATATGATGGGACTGTGAGAAACCCGTTGGGCGAGATAATACAGTTTAATTATGGTGAGGATGGTGTAGACCCTGCTAAAAGTGATCATGGTAAAGCTGTCAACATTAGCAGGCTTATTGAACAAGTTAAACTTATGGTTGAGGCTGGTGAAGCAGCATCAAATGAGTATATTGAAGAGCAAGTAAACAAAGTTAAGGATGAGCTCACTCCTCTCCTCACATCTGAGCTTATAGAGGGGCTTAAGAACTCTAATCTCACCAAGAAAGGTGTGGATCTAGTTATTAGTTTAGCCTTAGAACGCTATAAGAAGGCTTTAGTTGAGCCTGGAGAAGCTGTCGGCGTGGTTGCAGCACAGTCTATCGGTGAACCGGGTACGCAGATGACTCTGAGAACATTCCATTATGCTGGTGTTAGAGAGCAAAATGTGACGCTTGGACTGCCCCGTTTAATTGAGATAGTTGATGCAAGGAGGGAACCCTCAACACCAATAATGACAATATACCTAGATGAGGAGCATAGGGTGAACCGTGAGAAAGCAACCGAGATAGCTCAAAAAATCCTGTATACAACCATTGAAGATATTTCTGAAACAACTTATATAAATCCTGAGACTGGCGGAGTCATTGTTAAACTTAATGAACGTAAAATGAATGAGCGCGGGATAACGATAGATTATTTAAGCAGGGTAATCAATATACCAAATTGTTCGGTGAAGATTGAGGGCGACATGATATTTATTGAGCCTAAAAAGAAAATGGACTCGAAGAAACTCTTGAGTAAGGTTTTATCCTACTATATAAAGGGTATAGCGGGCATAAAGAGGGTTTATGTAACTCAGGAAAAAGGCGAATGGGTTATAAGAACTGATGGATCCAATTTGCCAAGGGTTCTTGAAGTGATAGGCGTTGATCCAGCAAGAACAAAGACGAATAATATACATGAGATAGAGAGGACCTTGGGTATAGAAGCTGCTAGAAACATGATAGTCGAGGAGGCTAAGGGTGTTCTGGAAGAGCAGGGATTAGATGTAGACATTAGGCATATAATGCTCGTGGCTGACATAATGACAGTAACAGGTAGCGTTAGACAAATAGGGCGCCATGGTGTCAGCGGCGAAAAACCAAGCGTTTTAGCCAGAGCAGCATTTGAGATAACTGTTCCAAACATAGTTGAGGCCGCTATTAGAGGTGAGAGCGATCCACTTAAGGGTGTAACTGAAAATGTTATAGTTGGGCAAGCAATACCTATAGGGACAGGACTAGTTGATATTTATATGACTACACCATCCGTTAACGTAGGTGAAGGGGAGGATAAGTCTATTGAGTAGCTTCAGCAAAAGTAATATTGATAAATCATTGAGTATAGCCGTTAAAACGGGGAAAATTTTATTTGGATCCAATCTTACTATAAAAAACGCTATGACTGGAAAAGTTAAGTTAATTATTGTAGCGTCCAATTGCCCAAAAGATAAACGTGAGAAAATCGAGTACTATTGTAAATTATCCGGTATCCCCTTAATAGTATATCCTGCCTCTAGTTTAGATCTGGGCTCAGCGTGTGGAAAACCCTTCCCAATAGCTGCCTTATCGATAAGGGATCCTGGCGACTCAGATATAATGAAGTTTGTAGGTGATAGGAATGTCTAGAGGCATACGTCTTACTAATGAGGAGTTGGAGCATATTAGGCTCTTTGAGAGCTTAACTGGAACAATGGTGAGGGACTGCATAATTGATTCTAAGTTTGACAGGATTATTTTTGTAATCAAAGAGGGTGAGGCTGGAATAGCTATAGGTAAAGGAGGAAAGAACATAGCGCTGCTTGAAAAACTCACTGGTAAAAAGTATGAGATAGTTGAATTCTCGGATGATCCGGTGCAACTAATAAAAAATGCCCTGAAACCAGCAAATGTTAAAGAGGTTCGAATAACCAAGAAGCCGGATGGAAGCACTATCGCCGTGGTTTCTGTAGATAACAAAGATAAAGGTATAGCTATAGGCAAGAATGGACGGAATGCTGAGAAAATAAGGTTTCTGGCTAAACGTTACTTCCAGATAAGCAATGTCTTAATAGTTTAGGTGTAGTATCCCAATAAAATGAAAAACGAAATGTTTATAATTGAATAATATAAATTGTCAGATCACTGAAATGTGAGGGGAATAAGAAGGAATGGCTAAGAAGACGAAAGGAGAATTTGCTGCGAGAAAACTTATCAAGAGAAGGAAGAAAATGCGTTGGAAGAGCATATACTATAAAAGACGTATGCTTATGCTAGACGTTAAGTCAGATCCACTTGAAGGTGCCCCAATGGCTCGCGGAATAGTCCTGGAAAAAGTTGGAAGGGAAAGTAAGCAGCCGAATAGCGCGATACGTAAATGTGTAAGGGTTCAGCTAATAAAGAATGGCAAGGTTGTGACAGCATTTCTGCCTGGTGACGGAGCGTTGAATGTTGTTGATGAGCATGATGAGGTAATAATTGAGGGTATAGGAGGCTCAAGAGGACGGTCCATGGGCGATATTCCAGGAGTCAGATGGAAAGTTGTAACAGTTAATGGAATAGCGCTTAAAGATTTGGTTTTGGGTAGAAAGGAGAAGCCTAGACGTTAAAAGATGACTAAAACATATTTATATGTTAGGTGTTAAGCTTCAGAATATTCATCGATTAGTATTTTCACCGTTTTCTCCTTTTCCTCATCCGTTGCATACTCTATGGGGAAATGCTTTCGTAATGGTATTATCAAAAAATGTAGTATCCCATTCTCTAGGTCATCCCAGATTTCTATTATGCCCTTCTTAACCTCTAAATGTGACCGCTCCCTTATAACTTCATAAATTTCATCAAAGCCTACATTAGTCTTTGACAGAAGTATAACATTCCCAATTTTCAATGCGTAAACATCAAGGTTCTCCTTGGATATATAATTCTTGATAATCTTGTAGATGTAATTTATATCGGTTCTTATCTCGGTTATTGCCCCGTAATCGCTATCAGCCCTTAAAAAGCTCTTTACTAATGTCTCAATAAGCTTATGAGCGCTCTCATCTTCCTCAGCGAGATCCTCCTCAACCCTCTTCCTTAAAGATGATCTTTTTTGCGAATACATTAGGCTCCCGCTCTACTCTAAAATTATTAAACCATACGTTATAATTCAATCAATTAAGATTATGGATTCTATGAAAATAAAAGCTTATTGAAGGGATATTTACCATGAATTTATTTATATAATAAGGTTTTTCGCCTCTCCACGTTTTTCTTCAAGAAGCACTTTACTTACTCCAAGTGCTTGTAGAAATCTTTCGGCTTGAGTTCTTTAAACTCTTCGCCCTCTTCCACAATATATTTTCTTATGTCAAGGCATAGGTGGCATTTTGATATATAGCCTTCCCTCCTCTCCCTATAGCCATATTCGCTGGACGCGTACTCAAAGAGTTTTCCTATGCCTCTAGATGATACAAGTTTCTCAATTATTGGGTGATCATCCAATTCCATTCCATCCTGACAGAGCTTCTCAAGTTTCCTCGCTTCTCCTAGAGATATGCCAGCGCAGTAACCAGATATATAATTGCAGTAATTATCTACATGTATATGCCAATCTCTAGTTAACTCCTTGAGACATGATTCATTGAAAAACTTTTTTGCTGGATACTTTTTATATAAGTAGCCTATTTTATAGGGGATTCTTCCCATTAATAACATTGAGGGATAACTTAATCCAAGGTATAAGCCTAAAGGATCCTTTTCACGCATTACTGCCAGGTAATCTTCGAAAGAAAGAGTCTCTTTTAAGCCTACCATCTTCAATTGATCGAAGAAAAGCTCCTGATAAATTATTGTATTCTCTTTAAATATTCGTCTGCTTATATTTACCGCCCGCTCTATTCTCTCAAATGGAACATACTCGATTACAAATGGATTAACGCTTATAAGTATTCCATTTAAGCCAACCTCTTTTAATTTAAAGAGTCTCTCTTCAGTTATTTCATCATTAGTGCACCAGAAACAGTTTGTCTCAACAAAAAGGGAAGGGATCTCGTATTTATTGGCTAATTTAACAAGTTCAAATAATAAGTTAAAATTTAGAAATGGTTCGCCGCCAGTTAAATGTAATCCTAGATTGACTCCGACCCTATTAAAACCTTTAGGATATTTCTTATTGAATGCCCTTGATAACACTTCAAAGATTCTCTCAGCATCTTCTAGATTTATCCAATCGCTCCTCCATTTTGGAGAACATGCGTACATACAATGCCGGCACTCATTTGTACATTTATATGTCAGGAAAATGCCGCCCGAAACTGGTTCAGGAATTATCAGCTTAGCCATATAGCATCAGTATCATTAATTATGAGAATTACGACTTAAAAGGATACTTATGCTCACTGCTATTTTATCAAATAGTATTTAAACATCATAATTTGAGTTACTTATTGGGGATGATGTGGAAAGAGCATGGAGCAAATCGCAGTGACCGAGAGTTACTCCACTGACCCAAAAACTAAAAGTTTTATCTCCTAAATGTTGGTGGCATCTTAAATTTTCTTTTGACATCATCAATCTTTTCTCCAAGAACCTCTATATTGGACAAGCTTGCTGTTCCAAGCCCCCTCTCTTCAGCAATTTTTAAGTATCTAACGCTATCAGGATCTATGCCCATAATGGCTGTGGCTACGGTATCAACAGCAACCATATTCTCGCCAGCGATTATAACATCCATCTTAACTGGTGAACCGTTGACCTCATCTATCTCCGCTCCTATCAATCCATCTACAACATTAAGTTTCACTTTATCCTTGAAGAGCATGGCTAAATCAACTATTTTCTCATTTATTTGATCATGCATTATACTTTTTGGGAGGATTAACCCCATTAAATTCTTCATTGATAATGTAACTAAAGCCATATGATGAACCTTAAGTTTCGGGACATTTATTATGCAAGTGCTTTCAAGAGCTGTTTCAGCAATACCAACCTCATATAATGCTAAAGCCCCATGGATCCTACAATTAATTATCTTATCTCTATTAAGGTTGACAAGTCTGACATTATGCTTTTTGGCAATATACCTTACGCCGGCTATATCAAAAGCTCTTTCAGTATCGCCAGCCCCTCCCTCACCTAAAATAATATTATTAGCGCTAAGACCGTTTTCTTTAAGAAAGATAATTATGCCATCAATAATACGTGGATCCGTAGTTATCCCTGTAGATGGATGTTTCGCAACAACATAATTAGGTTTAACTAAAACTTTATCCCCATTAGATATTAGATTTTTGGCACCAATAAATTCTAGGGCTTCTCTCAACGCTATGTAGGGATCCTCATTTCTAACTACTGCTACCCTCTCTCTTCCCATGGTATCTTCTCCTAAACGAGAATTAGAGGGTGAAAACGTATTACTTAACCATTTCTAAACAATTTTAAAATGAACCTATTATCCGGTCTACTATTACTTCAGGTTTAAATAACTCTATATCATCATATTTCTGTCCTACCCCTATAAAAAGTATCGGCTTCTTTGTCACATAAGATATTGATATAGCGGCTCCGCCTTTAGCATCAGCATCCATTTTCGTTAATATTGAACCACTTATATCAATGTACTGACTAAACTCCTCCGCTTGCGAGACAGCATCGTTCCCAGCTAGCGCATCTCCAACAAATATTGTTAAATCTGGCTTAACAACCCGAATTATCTTCTCCATCTCAGCCATCAGGTTTTTATTTGTTTGCATTCTTCCCGCCGTGTCAATAAGGACGGCATTAATTCCCCTTGCCTTCGCATACTGAACCGCATCATAGGCTACGGCAGCTGGATCTGAACCATATTTATGTTTAACCATTGGGATGCCAAGTCTCTTAGCATGCTGTTCAAGCTGCTCTATGGAACCAGCTCTAAATGTGTCACTACATGCTAAAACAACCGAGTATCCCTTTTTAAGCAGTAGATTAGCTATTTTAGCTATCGTAGTTGTTTTTCCAGTTCCATTTATTCCAACGAAAACCATTATGCATGGCTCCCTTATACTTCGCTTTCTCTCAACTAATTTAATAATATCTATCCTATATGGTGCTTCAAGCAAATTTAGAAGGATAGTTTTTAATGTTTCCTTTACTATTTTACGTTTATCCTCCAATCTACTAACCTTTACGCCGGAAAGTTTCTTCTCAATCTCTGCGCAGATATATTCAGCAACAATTAATGCGACATCATTCTCTAAAAGTGAAAGCTTAAGCTCCCAAAGTATCTCGCTTAAGTTCTCCGGCTTAAGCTCAACACTTGAGATTTTACTTATGAATCCACTTAGCGTTTCACGTAGCTTCTCAAACATTGTGCTTTTCTCTCTTAACCCTTTCTTCTAAGCATGGATGTTAGTTCTTGAAATCTGCTTTGTCCCTCTTGTAGCTTAGATATGACCTGACTCAATTGCTGCTCCAAAGCTGCCTTAGCCCTATTTAACTCATTTATCCGGTTTGCTATATCCTCCCTTGCCTCTTTTATTGTTTTCTCAATGGCTATCCCAGCTCCTATCCCATAAACAATTTTATCAGTGTTCTCAAGTCTAGCCTTAATATAGGAGCCCCCGCCTATTGGAACAAAGATCGAATCGGAATCCTTTCTCTCAATACCCTCAAGTGACATGCTGGCTAGGTTAAGTTCTGTTAAGGCGGCATTAATAAGATTCGCTCTTGCCTGTAGATATTCAGCTGTGCTTTCAAGTATTCTAAGCTCAACTATAAGTCTTCTAACCTCATCTTCTGCTCTCTCTGACATTAAATAGGCCACCTAGATTATAAATGCTGTTCTCTTAAATAAATTAATGTCTCTTAGATGTCTCCTCGATATTAATGATTTTTATATGAAAGCGTTTAACTCTATGCTTACTGCCAATTATCTTATATATCTCCTCTATGGCGTGCTCAGGCTTTAAAGCCCTAATTTCCTTCCTAAAAATTGTTTTAAAATTTGATTTAGTAATTTTACCAGTAACCCTGTAAACTTTAACTTCACTCATTTTTCACCAGCCACCTTTAAAGCCTGACCTATTATATATAATTCAGGACCGGTTGTTAATGAACCTGCAACTGCAACGTGGCTATTCCCTATCAATCCCGTGCCTATATATGGAATCCCACAGTTAATTGTTCCAACACTAACTGGAGTTTTCAAAATCTCACCTAAAAGTTTTTCTTCCTCCGGCTTAATTAATGGATGAGCTAAAACTCCCCTATTTGTTGCGACGGCGAGCGAGCCCACATAAGGCAACCCAGCTATTTCCCCTGGCACAACTTCCACATTTAATGCTTCAGATATCACTTTAATTTCGTTCTTCTTTAATCTGGGATCAACAATTGCGCCATAATCATTAGCCAGAATAAGGTTTCCGAAGGCTGTTTTTTTGCTATCTTCCATCACAACAATATTCACATCTGTTAATCTTCTCAAAATCGCGATTTCCTCGTCCCCCACAGAATGTGGTAGAATTATGCCGTATGAATTGGCGCAGATAAGCGAGCCTATTAGCACTGATCCCCCTATATTCGTTTTTATTATCTCTATTCCAAACCATTTTTCAAGATTTCTTATAGTATTCTCTGGAAGCTGATTCGGCACCATAAGAAATTCATCTGTTGCACGCATAAATACTCCTATACTCGCGCTACCAAACACGTCTAAAAGAAATAGCGCCATGATTATTCTCCTTCAGCAGAATAGACGGTTATTAACCCGTCTTTGTCTTTTACAACCCGCACCCTAATTTTACGTGGCGGTCTCTCAATCCCTCTGCTCCATATCTTCTCATTGACCTCTTTTGATATTATTATGGAGTTATCCTCAGTCTTCATATGTCTTTTGATAAATGCTCTGAGTATGCGCACTGCTCTCGGAGCCCGTTTAGAGACGGGCATGATCCATGCTCTACTGAGCGGAATAGTGTACACACGTTCTTCCACTATTTCCTCTTCAGACTCTTTTTTCTCCTCGCTCGATCTTGACTCTCTTCCTCTCTCTTCACTCATTTAAATTCGCTCCTAAGCCCTTATTTTAGTTCTCCTCCAATGTCTCTTTGGTATCCTGGTGATTTTACCAAGAGTTTTCGCTATAACCCATGAAGGTACAGGCTTATTCTCTTTGCCGGCACTTATTAACCTAAGCTTTTTTGCAAGAGGCTTATGTCTAGCCAAATTCCTATATCCTCCTTATTTGAATCTCCCTTTTTCCGTCTTGTAATCTTCTTAAGATCTCCTTTAATTGTTCATCATTGATAGGTATGCTTATCTTTCCCTGCTGTGCAATCTGTATAAGCTGTATCTCCAGTTGCGATGCAAAATCCGGTTTAACCATCTTCAAATTTGTAAGTCTCTGCCTAGCCTCCGGCGTAAGTATCATCCTTAATATAGATTGCTTTTGCGCCTCAAGTCTCCTCTGCGCTTCAGCAGCCTCCTGCTCCTGTAATATTCTTTGCTGGAGCTCTATCAGCTTTCGTCTTTTTATTGCCTCAAGCTCTTCGTCACTGAAGCTCATTTAAACCCCTCCTAAATCAATATTTACTCAGAGATGGGTTGATTTTTTCTAACTCTCTCTTGATCTCCGCTGAAAGAGAATCAAGTAGTCTTCTTCCCTCGGAAGTAATAACTCTTCCTCTACCCTTTACTGTCTCTATTAACCCAGCTTTTTCAAGTTGTTGAAGCGCTCTTCTAATTATTGCTCCGCTACCCTTCCTTGTATGCTCGGGTCTTGTACCTCTATCTTTTCTCCCACCATACTCAGAACGTAAATGCTCCACACCTATGGGTCCATCAATATAGATTTTTCTGAGTAGGGATGCGCACCGAATATACCACCAATCTGGATTCTGCGGTGCCCTACTCGCATGAACACCTGTCTTAACATATAGTGCCCATTCAGGCGGCTCAATTACATCAATATTGTTTTTTAGATACTCCGCTAATCGTTCTATTAATATTGATGGGGGCACATCGTATGGTGTTGGCAATGCTATTCATTCCTCACCATTTTCTCTTTCACTATTCTAAAGAGAGTCTTATAAATACTTATTTGCTAAATCTTAAATTTCACAGCAATCTCATTCTGCTAAGAAATGGAAGCTCATGCCGATCCAATGCTCTTCATTATGCTTTGATTATATCGTTGAAATAGGAGAGTTTTCCTCAGGCTTTTTCCTTCACTTCAAAGTTTCTTCTTTTTCTTGGCTTATAAAGTGTGATGTGTGACCAATTATCTGGATTATTCTTGAATCTGTTTTTGAAGATACTTTCTGGGCAATGCTCTCTACAGTTTCGCTTATTAAGGCTGTTTTCAAAACTTTAACTTTAATCTTTCCTCTAGCCTCAAGCTGCTTAATGATTTCTTTTATCTGAGCATCTGTTACTCCATTTTTTCCTATATGCACTGTTGGCTTTAGAGGTGTTTTTCTCATTTGAGTTAGATCTCTCCGCATTATTTCTTCTCTCTCTTCAACGGTATTCTGGTATGTTTGCTACAGTATAAGCATGTAATAACAATATGTGGTTCCCTTCTGGGCTGTAGGCGAACGCGTGAGCTAACTCCGGGGAAAATGAACTTTTTACAATGCCTACATATTAAAAGACGGTTTTCTCTCGGTATGCGGGTTCTAGTACGCATAGATATTCTTCTCGCTATTTCAACATATCTCTGGGATAAATCTGGTCTTTTATCAAGTACTTCAAATGCTAGATTAAACAACTGCTTAATACGTCCCAGAGCTATTTCTCGGACTTTATTTTTATTACCCATAAATTATACTTGCATCCCTCTTTCTTGATCCTCTAGGAAGCCATAAATATTCCTTAGAAGCATAATCCAGTTCAAATAAGAGTTTATTGACGCTCTGAGCGATGTCATATCCTTTGACTCAAAAATTAGCATAATACGATTACTCTCCCTAATAGCCTTAACTTTTGAACGATATTTAGCAGCGCTTTCAGTCTCCGGCCAAATGGATCTGCTTATTATTTCAGCTTCCTTCTCAGTTGGGAATTCAAGGCGTAGGATTGCATGGGCTTCCCTAATCATACATTCCACACCACATGAGAGATCTTTATACGTGGTCCAATCTCAATTTTTCTTGGTAGAAGGAAAAATGAAATGTAAGCCCAGCAATCTTCTCCCGCTGCAATACGCATGTAAGCTTCATAATCTATTGTTTCAGGTCCTAAGTTAAGTATTGGCAACTCAAAGAACTCTGAAAGACTTAATTTAAGCTTCTCTATATCTGGGTTCATTATCTCAAATGCATCTATAAATATTAGATTAAAATCCTCCTTCCAAACTGATGTTTTAAACTCCCTACGTAATTTCACGCCTGAAATATACAGGCGCGGCGGTTCCTCCTCAAATCCTTCACCAGTTATCTTAAAGAATCTTATTCTGCCGGGACCGCCCTTCCATCTATCAATAATAGCAAATTTTTCGGCATTTAACTGAGCTGTTTTCTCAGCGATATCCAGCAAACTCATCTTTCCACGATTAACTCTAATTAATCCAGGTATTGAACGCGCAAGATCATTACATAAGCTTCTGACTCTTCTAGTAGGTCTATGTGAAGTCGTTAAAAGAATCATTTTTATATGTAATCCCTTACTAATTTCCGTTTCCCCTTTAGGTGCCTTTAGCGGTTTGTTCAGCTACTGTGCCGATTTTAGTCATAGGCGTATAGGCTCCGCCAGCGAACTTGAAACCGCATTTTCTACAGACCCATATGCCGACGCTTTCTCTACGAACAGATTTAAATCCACATTGCGGGCATATATGTGCCCTTCTCATCTCAGAGACTATGCTAATGTAACGTTTTCTAACCGATACACCATATCTTGGGCCGAAGCCTCTTGCTGGACCAATTTTCTTTGTTCTCTTACCCATCAGTATTTCACCACTAATTTTCTTAATTCCTCAGATTTATCTTTAGCTATAAGAGCGGCTTCCATAATTTGCTTTGGCGTTAGAGCCCCCTGACCGCCTTTCTGTATGGCGCATATCTTCCCATCCTTATCAAATGTTATTGTTAATCGTGCATTCATAACTTCTTCCTCTTCAAGCCATGGGTCAATAACTAACTTATCACTTATATTTGCAAATGTTATGGCTATCGGATAGTTTTTTATAGGTAATGGCATGTATCCATCCCCTCTTTTAACTTCGCCATTCTCAACGATATGTATCGGTACTCTAGTGTTTAGTAAGGCGGCTAAAGATGCTAGAGCCGAAGCATCTATTAAGTTTCCATCATGATTAAGAACATAAATGTCAATAAATATAACATAAACTTTCTTCCCCGGGATTAAACAAAGTTTTTCGAGGTCGATTGCTTGGGATTCACGTATACCCCTATCAACAACTCTGGCGAGTTCAATTGATTCTTCGCTTGGGGGTCCAGCCTCAAATTCTGGTGAAGCTAGTGGAACAAACTCTGAATTGACTGTGAGGACCCCCTCATTGGGTCTATCTGGGAATGGCTCACCTATTTCAACTTTAACTCCCGCAATAACCTCCGTCTTGCCAAGTAGAACTCGCGCCGAACCCTCAGCCTTCTCAATCAATCCAATCTCTATTTTAATTGGGCGGTAGTCAGTGAGCCCCCTACCATCAAGTCTCCTTCCACTTGCAATCATCTGGTATATCTGCTTCTGCCTTATGCGCGAAACCATTATTGAAGACATGTTTCAACCTCCTCTTTAATTGTCAAATACCTGGCCTTCAAAGCCTCTTTCTGAAGCTTATATATTTGCTTACAGCCTTCGATTGCGAGGTCTAATGCCCGTTCAAATTCTTTGACCGTTAATAGTCCATCCATTTGTAAGAGGGAGATCATGTCTAAATTGGGCATGTAGGCGACTGGTACATCGGCTTCTCCCTCCTTATCCTCAATGTCATTAGGATCTAGAACAAGGACCCCATCAACTTTTCCAGCTGCACATGCAACTACAAGATCCCTCATGGGTATCCCAGCGTCAGCCAGAGCTAAAGCGGCGACAGTTATACCCGCACATCTTGTCCCACCGTCAGCCTGCAGGACCTCAATGAAAATATCTATGGATGTTCTTGGAAACTTTTCAAGGAATATTGCTGGCTCAAGAGCTTCCCTTATGACTTTTGAGAGCTCTATTTCACGTCTTGAGGGCGCTGGGGATTTTCGTTCTTCGACGGAGAATGGAGCCATATGATACCTACATCTTAAGAGGGCTCTATCTGGAAGGGCTAGATGGCGTGGATGCACTTCCCTAGGACCATAAACAGCAGCAAGGATCTTACTTTTTCCTTGCTCAATATATGCTGAGCCATCAGCATTACTTAATACGCCAACCTCCATTCTTATAGGTCTGAGCTCGTTTGGTTTACGACCATCAACCCTTAAACCATTTTCATCAATTAATTTAATTTTACTTGTCATAGCTTTACACCCTTCTCCCTTCTTATCATCTCGGCTATCCGATCAGTTAACCCTGTTGTATGCGCCTCCTGTGCTATCTTTTCAATAGCTATTATGGCTAATCTCTCATGTTCCGGACTTGGCCCAGAAATTAATATTATGCCATTCTGTCCAACTGTTATTTTACATTCAGTCTCTCTTTTAAGCATATTTATCATTGAAGCCTTACGCCCAATTATTCTAGGTATTTTAGCTGGGGAGACCCTGATTATTTGTCCCTGCGTTATCTTTCCAAGTCCTGGCTCACGTATTGTAAGCATAGGATCTGTTGTTCGATCAAATGCTATAACCTTTGCAAGAATAAGGTCCCCAACATCAAGGAAACTTGTTAAATCATCTTTTTGTTGTCTAAAAGGCTTATTTAAGGCTTCATTAATTCTTAAAATAGCCTTATATGGTGAATTTATATCAACAGTCCAACCATTAATATTTACATCCTCTATTTTACCAATAACTTGATCTCTAGGTGAGGGAATATAAACAGTATTTAATGCTACAACCTGTACGTTTCTTCCCTCATATTCAACAAGTCCAAGTCTACTTGCATAAATTCTGTTTCCCTCTTTATACGTGTTATTACCAGCTATGTAATCCCCTTCAGCTAGAAGATCTCCGGGAGTTACAATCTGCCTATTTTCAAAATAAAACATACCAACCCCTCTACCAATCTAATAAAAATCATTTTTACTTCAAAATTTTGATTTCAGCACTTCCATGTGTCATCTCACCCATCTTCTCTAAGAATGTTCCATAAAAGCCCGCTGGTATTTCGAGAACTACTGATAAGGATCCATCATTTAACCAAGCCTCATTTTTTATCGTGCCGAATGACTTAAGTGTTCCATATGCTTTACTGGCGTACTCCGGTGGTATCCGGACAGACAGAGACATTTTCTCAATACTTAATGGTAGAATTGCGCGTAATGCTCTGATAGCTTCATTTGCTTGTTCTTCCACGCTTTTAAACGGATCTATTGAGAAGCGCACTTGTTCAAGGGCTTGTTCTATACGTGTCGGCGGATGAGGGAGCTTGGTTCTAGGATCGATGGCATTGCGCGATATAAAATCTATTATTTGTCTACGCTTTTCTTCAATCATTTGCCTCCGTTGCTGGGTTGTTAACTGTAATGATCCCTTCTTTAATATAATCTTAGCTATTTCAATTGGATCGGTTGTTCCAAAAGCCTCCTTAAGCCTCTTTTCAGGCGCCCTTAAACCTTTGTTAGCATCAGTAAATATTACTTCCGCCACTAATACCTCTGAGAGTGATATTGACTTCCCGCTGCGGAATGCAAATGCTTGATCTGGTTTAACAAGTACCTCGAAGTTTTCCCCGCCTATATTTATGCGTGCAATAGTATAATTTTTGCTCATCGTTTTTCAGCTACCCTGCACTTCCTTTATATACTTCTCAACCTCTTCATCACTTAATAGCCTAAACCTTCTTGTTGAAGCTGGAACAATAGCGATTTTAATTCTAGGTTGCTCACCCCTAGCTTGCATCGACTTTAATAAGCATTTAACGCCCAGCTTTATAGCCTCCTCAAGTGTTAAGTTGTCACGATACTCCTCTTTAAGTATGTTTTCAGCTGTTTCCCGCCCAATTCCTATGGCGACAGCTTTATATGCCCTATATGTTCCGCTAGGATCGGTCGTGAATAACTGGCTTCCTCCCTTATCGACGCCAGCAAATATTATTGAGACGCCAAATGGCCTTACGCCACCATGCTGCGTATACATCTGCTTTATATCACCAATTCTTTTGGCAACCATCTCCACATCAACTAACTCATCATACATGAGCCTGCTGCTTTGAGCATATATTCTAGCCTCATCGATTAGTACACGGGCATCTGAGCTTAAACCCACCACGGCGGCTCCGATATGCTCATCAACCTCATATATTTTTTGGCTGAATTTTGGGTTTTGGAGCTTAGACTCAATTTTCTCTTCAGCTCCTATGACAATGCCCTCGGGACACATTATGCCTATAATTGTTGAACCTCTATAAACAGTTTCTAGTGCGTATTCAACTTGAAAGAGCCGTCCGTCTGGAGAGAAAACGGTGATGGCTCTATCATATGCTCCTGGAACAGCGAAAACCGACATTATCTTATCACCTCTCTCCTCTACTATTATCTCTCTATATTTTCTCTTGAGAAGTAATTAGATGAGACTAAAAAACCTTTTGCATCTCAAAAGTGCATGGATTTATTTATTACTGAGATGGCCCTCTCAGCTGTTGAAATGCAATCTAAAAGATCATCCATAGTTGATATGAAAGTTGCGATTTTCTCTCCCTGATATTCTATGAGCGTGATAACATTACTGTCCATTATCCTTGTTTCTATGATCAATTCCTTAGGTGTCACTAAATTGTCTGGTGAAACTGCCATAGAAATTGCTTCAGCCTCCTTTTCATTGTCACATGTAAGCGTTATTTCTGCCTCAATCCTCATTTTGCAGCAATCTCTCCCTATGCTCCTTCACTAACAAATTGACGTATTCTAGAAATTGCATTTTCTGCTCATAGGGAACTTGGGCTCCGGCTGCAATATCATGTCCACCCCCTATGCCCGAGCATCTTTCAGCGGCAATACGTATTATTTCCCCAAGATTTACTCCTGCTTTAGCCAGAAAGTCGCTTGCACGTGCAGAAATCTTAATCACTCCCTCTTTTGGTATGAATGAATAGGCTATTAAAGGCTTATCCGACCTTGGTAAATTAGTCGATATAATAGTTGAAATTGCGCTTATTGCCCGTTCATCTATATCTTTCTCCCCATGAAGAATATAGATATTCTCCCACTCCTCAATACGATTCGGATTCTTGCCGAGCCACATAAGGTATCCCATTATTGTCTGCCTATAATCCTCTAGAATCTTAAGCGCCTCCTCATATGCTCCGCCCCTATCTCCCATACATACAGCCACGCCCAAACCGGATGCATTCATTCTGCCAGTAGCATTTAAGAGGAGAGCGAATTCTCTAGCGTCTCTGAGAGGTGTCCAAGGTCTCTCTCTCGTGAAAATATATGCTGTACCAAGTAGATTCATGGCAACCTCGCTTTTATATCCCTTGGAAATTAAATAATCGTGTAAGGCTGAGAATAATCTGCGTTTCTCATCCTGTGAGAGGTCTCTCAGGGCTCTCCACCTATCATTTTCTTTCAATTTTATATTTAAGTTGCTAAGAAAGGCTGAACTTTTATCCTCCTCACCGCTTATTCCTGGTATATAAGGATTCGTCGCATAAGCTAATGCCTTATGTATTGGGCGCGTTTCTCTACCAAAGAATAGAAGATCTGTCTCAACATTCAGAAACCCGGAATCGATCGCATCTTTAACAATAAGGTCATTGACTCCGCCCAGCTTCCTCCCACTATACTTATCTTGTAAGTCACCTAATGCTCCAACAACCGCTAGATATGCGAGATCAATATTCCTTTTATCTAAGGATTTAGCTACAAAATACGAGATCCCAGCGGAGCTTAAGTCTCTAGATCCATCTATCCCGAAAAGATGGGGATTAACTTGTAAAAAGTTTTCTTTGGGTTTTCCAATGGGTTGGTGATGATCAAGGATTATTAAACGTCTATCCCCTATTTTAGTGCCTAAAATATCTAAGTACCCGCTTCCCATATCAGTAAAAATCAGCAATCCTTCTCCTTCAATATGCATTTTTGCCTCCTGTAAGGCTCTCTCATCCATCCATCGTTCTATTCGAATACAGAACTTAGCTCCGGCTTTGAATAGGGCTTTACCCAGTATTCCAGCAGCAGCTATCCCATCGGCATCCATATGTGAGATTACAAGTATTATTTTATCCCTGTTTATATTCTCAAGAATTTCTTCAGCTGCTTTTTTTGTTTCATTAATGAAATCGTTTAGGTGCATCTCATCTCTCATTGGGGATTCCTGCTTAAGCTATTGAGGCAACTACTGTTTTATATTCCCAGTTCAATGGTAATATTCCCTTCTCCTTATAGTATTCAGACAATCGATGGATTTTCGCCTCAACCAGCTGTAAGGCTCTCTTATTATGCTTATCCTTCTTATTTTTCTGTAGATGCGCAGATATGCGGGCGACTTTTTTAAGGAGGTTCTCTAAATCTTCAGGTATCTTAGGAGCTAAACCATTCTCCCTCAGTATTTCGACTATGCCCTTGCCAACTATTGGTTTAACGAGTGGAATACCGTACTGGTCACGTAGTATGACACCTATCTTGCTTGGCGGATTACCCTCCTTAGCAAGCTTGATAACTAAGGCTACAACTTCATCTGGAGTATATTTACACCAACTTGGCGCCCTTTTACCAACAGGTCTAGTTGAATGTGAGCGTCCTTTCTCCTTTTTAGGCAAGGTTCATCCTCCAAATAACTCTTTTGAAAAAAGATACGCATATATTTAAAAGCTTTGTTCACGTTTTATTTTTATCCGAACATTTTTAAGCGATTTATGGAAGTTTATCCTTTTATTTTTGTTTCGGCTAGGAAAGATTAAAAGGATCCTTATGCATATAATGTTCTGAGCGATCAACAGTGATAGTGATCAGTAATGTGGGATAAAATAGCTAAGTGTTTAGAGGGTTATCCTGAGAGACTTAATGTTGCAAAAATATTAATTAAAAATGGATTAAGCGTTAGGAATGGAAAAATTTACTGTGGCGATATAGTTATACCAGTGGTTAGGATAAGCCGTGTTGCTGGCGTTGATAGGAGAACGGTTATCCAAACAATAAAGATGATTGAAAGCAACCCAGAGCTGAAAATCATTTTTAGCGGAATAAGTCCGGCTGGTTCATCATTACGTGATGTAGCAAAATACTTAAACTTTGGAGTTGTCGAGATAACACCCGTTGACGCTAGGATGCCTGGGATCTTGGCTGCTGCAGCTTCCCTAATAGCCCAGAAGAACATAAGTATAAGGCAGGCGATAGTTGATGATCCGGAGCTTACACCCGAACCGAAGCTCATCTTAATAGCTGAGACTAAGGTTCCAGGAGAGCTTATACCAGAGTTCCTAAAGATTAGAGGGGTCTCAAAAGTCTCAGTATACTAAACTTGAGCTACTGGAAGGAAGGTTCCTTTAAAGTGCTCGACGTACTGGGAATTGCAGCAGCATCCTTTATGACAGCACTATACGGAGCTTTAGTTCCCGGTCCAGTCTTCGCGTTGGTGGTTTCAGAATCCTTAAAGGGCGGTAGAATAGTTGGTCCTATAATTGTCCTAGGACACTTCATAATAGAGTGGATCATAATTTCCGCAATATTTCTCGGCGCAGGTCCCATACTAAGCTCCAATGAAGCTAAAATTATTGTGGGTTATGCTGGCAGCGCTATACTAGGGTTTATGGGCCTAAAAATGCTTAAAGATTCCCTACATATTAAAATTATTGATGTTTCCTCCCTCGTTTCCAGATCAGAGAAGACGGATTTTCTTTTATATAACCTAATTTTATCCGGTTTTATTGCTAGCTGCTCGAATCCATACTTCTTTTTATGGTGGTTGACGACTGGATTAATTCTGATAATGAACTCATTTTCAATAGCTGGGATTTTGGGTTTCATACTGTTTTTGATCGGGCATGCATCCGCAGACCTTTTATGGTTCACTTTGGTAAGCTATTCCGTCCATAAGGGTAAACGGATATTAAATGAGAGGGTTCTTCGAGCAATACTTTTGTCAAGCGCCCTCTTCCTCATAATGTTTGCAGCCTACGTAGCATTTTCAATTTGGGCTGGAATTTGATATGCCAATCAATATGCGGCTGGTTTCCCAAGCAAAACACTTTTACATTAGCTATTCCTTTATTCTCTAAGTTTTATTGGGTAATGTGGTTGACGAGAGTTGGCGGCTGAGGAAACGCAGCAACTACGCACAGTAAAGAGAAACGTATTCGATTTATTAGCCCGTCCCATACGTAAGCTTATTGAGGAGAAGGGCTTTAAATCTCCAACTGAACCGCAGTCAAAAGTTATACCTCTAATTCTTGAGGGAAAAAATGTTTTATTAATATCGCCCACTGCAAGCGGTAAAACTGAGGCTGCGATGCTTCCAATATTGAATATGCTTATTCATATGCCGAAGAGGGATCTAGGAATAAAAGTTCTGTATATTACGCCTTTAAGGGCTTTAAACCGTGACATGCTTGAGCGTTTAGAATGGTGGTGCAATAACTTAGATATTAAGTTGGCTGTTAGGCATGGTGATACTGATGCAAATGAGCGTTCAAAGCAGGCTAGAAGTCCGCCTGATGTGCTTATAACGACGCCGGAAACCCTCCAGTCTATACTTTCTGGCTGGATTATGCGCCGTCATCTCCAGTCCGTAAGATGGGTTATTGTTGATGAAGTTCATGAGCTAGCTGATAGTAAGCGTGGAAGCCAATTGGCTTTAGCCCTTGAGAGGCTTAGAGCTATAACCGGTAAAGACTTCCAAATAATTGGGCTTTCAGCAACAATTGGAACGCCAGAGAAAGTTGCGCAGTTCCTTGTGGGGAACAATAGGACGATTGAAATTGTCCGCGTGCCAGTCGCTAGATTGATGAGGCTCCAGATACTTTATCCTAAGCCTGAACCGCAGGATTATGAGCTTGCCTCAATCTTATTTACTCATCCGGAGGTTGCAGCTAGGCTCCGTGTAATGCGCCAGCTGACCGAGAAGCATAATTCAGTTCTTTTATTCACGAATACTCGAACAATCTCGGAGATTTTAGCAAGCAGATTTAAGATATGGGATGTGAACTTTCCAGTCTCAATTCATCATGGCTCGTTAGCTAAACCATCTAGAATTGCAGCTGAGAGGGGTTTAAAGGAGGGTGAACTGCGCGGTCTGGTCTGCACAAGCAGCCTTGAGCTGGGAATAGACGTTGGTAGAATAGACCTAGTTATACAGTATATGAGTCCAAGACAGGTTACTCGCTTAATACAGCGTGTAGGGAGAAGTGGGCATGGAATTGGACGTATGGCTAATGGCGTGATAATAACTATGGACTCAGATGACACACTGGAGGCTATGGTTATTGGAAGAAAAGCCTATAAGGAGGAGCTTGAGCCCGTAGATATACCTGAGAAACCATTTGATGTGTTGGCTCATCAAATAGCAGCGTTCCTAATGAAGAGAAAGCGTCTAGAGTTTACTGAGATACATGAAGTTTATAGTAAGGCTTACCCCTATAGGGATCTAACGATAGAAGATATAAAACGGGTTTTAGAGTACATGCATAATCGCTTCCCAAGACTTGCTTGGGTTTCATTTGAAGATGGCGTTGTCCTGAAGCCCCGCAGGACGAAAGCTCTCTTCGAATACTTTTTCGAGAACTTATCGATGATACCAGATGAGAAGCATTATCTCGTCATAGATAAGGAGACGGATACCGCTGTTGGGCTCCTAGATGAAGCCTTTGTAGCTGAGTATGGTAAGCCTGGAGTTAAATTCATAATTCGTGGGAGCCCATGGAAAATAGTGAACATAGAGGCTGACAAGAAGATCTATGTGAAATCCGTCAATGACCCAACTGGTGCAATCCCAAGCTGGGTTGGTGAAGAGATTCCGGTGCCCTTCGAAGTTGCACAGGAGGTGGGTCAAATAAGAGGCTTTGTGGAGGCACGGTTAAAAACCAACGTCAGCCCAGATGAGATAGCTGAGGAGCTTTCAGGCAAATATCCGGCTGATAAAAAGACTATCCTAGATACTATAGCAGAGATAGTTGAGCATGTTAGGATGGGTTATCCTGTTCCAACGGATAAGCGCATAACCATCGAGGAGTGGGAAGACTTTATTATACTACAATGTAGCTTTGGTTCATTAACTAATAGGGCTTTAGCCCAAATATTAGGTCACATATTATCTGAGTTAACTGGCTATTCAATTGTTGTCCAGCATGACCCTTACAGAATATTTATTCAAACCATGGGCGAGATTAAGCCTGAAGTGGTCATCAGCATACTCTCTGATCTCAAAAATTCAGAGGAAGGTATTATTAGGGAAACTCTCACTAAGGCTGTTGTTAAAACTGGCATCTTTAAGAGACGCTTAATACATGTTGCCAGGAGATTTGGCGCGATACAGAAGCGGGTTGACTTCGAGAGTATTAGCCTTAAGAATTTAATTAGGAGCTTTGAGGATACAGTGATCTATGATGAGGCTCTTAAAGAGGTTTTCACAAAAGACTTGGACATCAAAAACCTACTCAATGTTTTTGATATGATGAGGCGTGGTGAGATAGATATTGTTAGGGTTGAAACACATGATGAGGCGACGCCGATAGCTAGAGTTGGAATAGAACGTGTTAGCATGAAAACCGACCTCATACCACCTGAAAAGATGAGGAGGATTCTCATAGAGTCGGCTAAAGCTAGGATTCTAGATGAGACAAGAACATTTGTTTGCACCGATTGCTGGGATTACATCGAGATGATGGCAATTAAGGATCTCCCAGATAAACCAATTTGCCCAAGCTGTGGGTCACCTAGACTTGGGCTACTTGAGGTTGAAGAGGATGAGGCTTATCCTTTAATTGAGAAGAAAGGTGAGAAGCTAACTAAAAATGAAGAGTATCTAAAAGAAGAGGCTATTGAAACAGCGAAGCTGATTGCAAAGTACGGTAAGGTTGCAGCTGTAGTCCTCTCAGGTAAGAGACTTAGTTTAAGCGATGTTAAAGGAATATTATCAAAAGAGAACAAAATTACAGATAACTTGTTTGAATTAATAATTGAGGCTGAGCGTGAAGCATTAAAAAGAAGATTCTGGTGATAAGCGTAAGGTAAAAATAATCCTAGTTACTTTAAACTGAAAAATGAGAGAGGTGAATCGTTTGTTCATATCCCCGTTTGTGGCTTCTCCCGAATCAGTTATACGGAGACTTTTAACAATGGCTGAATTAAAGCCAGGTGAAATATTCGTTGATCTGGGAGCTGGAGATGGCAGACCCGTTATAATAGCTGCTAAAGAGTTTGGCGCAATAGCTATTGGCGTGGAGTTAAGGGAAGACTTAGCCAAGCAAGCTATGAGGAAAGTAATCGAGCTAGGCTTACAGGATAGAGTCAAAATAATACATGATGATCTTTTTAATGTTGATATAAGCATGGCTGACGTCGTCTACTTATATTTGACAACGAGCGCGAATGAGAAAGTTAGACCTAAGCTGGAGGCTGAGCTTAAAAAGGGTGCAAGAGTTGTATCACATGATTATGAAATAATAGGTTGGAAACCAGCTAAAGTTGAGCGCTTCTGTGAAAACATCTTCTTGGGTTTTCCAACTCACACTTTATACCTCTATAAAAGATGAGGTTAAACACTTGGCTAATGCTTCTTAACTATTTCAATAAGAATATGATGGCTGTGAAAAACAAAAATTTATTAAATACTCATTATTAGATTTTTCCGATATTAAGGCTCTAGGGATCCACTAATGATCTTCGTACCTTGGAGCTACATGAATGCATGGCGTTGTAATGGATGTGGACTGTGCTGCAAAGAGTTTGAGGTAGTCTTAACATTTAATGAATGGTTGAATATAACTAAAAAGTATGGTGTAGGGGTTACTAAAGCTGGACTAAACAAGTTTTATATGGGTAAGAGACCGGACGGCTCATGTTTATTTTTATACACGGCTCCCAATGGGAAACAATTATGCGGACTACAAAATAATAAGCCTTTAGCATGTAAGCTCTGGCCATTTAAAATCCTAAATAAACCTAAATATGGTGATGCTGATAAATCCCTTTTTGAGTATAAAGGTCAGAATTTCTATGTTTATGTTGATCCCTTCTGTCTGGGAATATACTGGGGTACGCCTTCGGCAGAGTTGGTTTACAAGATTATACCTGAATTCATAGAAATAGCATTGGGTATTAGGCAGAAGCAGCTTTACTCAACTATGCAATTATCACCAAACTTCTATATAATAAAAACAAAAAAGTACACACTTATTTAATCCGGAGTTTTCTTTCAGCTATTTAATAATTACGTCGGTAAAGAGTTTTCGTCTTAAACCTGATATAACCCTTGGGTTGCCAAGGATCTCAAAACTTCCAGTTAACCTTATATCTTCGGATGAGCTGCCAATCATAACTTCATAAAGTCCCGGTTCAACAATAAGTCTCATGTAGCGGTCGTAGAAGGCTAATTGATCCATTGAGAGTATAAATGTAACCCTCTTCTTCTCTCCAGGCTCAAGAGTTATCCTCTTAAAAACCCTTAAGCTCCTTAATCGGTTTAGAGACTGATGCTACTGGATCACGGATATACAGTTGCGCTACCTCGTCGCCCTTGAATTTACCAATATTTTTTTAAATCGAAGCTTATCGCGACATTACCAGCTGGACCAACTTTTTCCGGCTTTATCTCAAATGATGAATACTCGAATTGAGTGTAACTTAATCCATGTCCAAATGGGAATAGGGGCTTAGCGCTCATAAAAACATAATCTCTAAATGATGAAGCCCTCCTACTATAGTAAACTGGTATTTGTCCAGCGTCCTGTGGAACACTTATTGGAAGCTTGCCGCCTGGATTATAGTCCCCAAAGAGAACATCTGCTACAGCATTTCCACCCTCCTCGCCTGGGAACCAAGCCTCAATAATTGCTGAAGCCCCTTCAGCAGCCCACTTAACCGCTATAGGCCTGCCATTTACAAGAACAACTATGAGCGGCTTACCTAACTCCCCAAGTACCTTAAGAAGTTCCTCCTGAACACCGGGCAGGGATAAACTGTTTTGGTCCCTTCCCTCGCCGGTTACGGCTGGTAATCTGAACATTCCGGATCTCTCGCCCATAACAGCTATTATGACGTCTGCTTTTGATGCTGCTTCAATTGCTTCCTTAAATCCCTCCCTTGAGGGCTCATATATGTCGCAGCCTCTAGCAAAGTATACTTCAGTTTACGGCGAAATCTTATTCTTTATTGCCTCAAATATGTAGCTATTTTAACGGCGTCAACCTCGCAATTTAAGTGCACTGTGTAACTGTAGTCGCCCAAAAGTCCTCTAGTAGTATCAGTGTTAGGACCTATAACTGCTATTGCCCTCAAATCCTTCTTTAACGGTAAAATTCCATCATTCTTGAGAAGAATTATCGATTCCCTTGCTGCTCTAAGGGCTAGGGCTCTATCCTCTGCTTTATCGAAGGCTCCAGCGGCTTCCTCAACATTAATATAGGGGTTATCAAAGAGCCCAAGGAGAAACTTGACTCTTAAAATTCTTGAGATGGCCTCATCTATGAGAGTCTCTGATATAATGCCATCCCTAACAGCCTTAAGAAGCGGCTCGCCGTAACATTTGACCCTAGGCAACTCAATATCTATCCCGGCTTCTAAAGCTTGAACAGCGGCCTCTATCTCGTCAGCCGCAACATGATGGAAGGTTTTAAGCATCTCTATAGCGCCATAATCTGATACGACATAACCTCTAAAACCCCACTTAAATCTCAAAATCTCAGTTAGGGGTTCCTTGGAAGCAGCGCATGGAACACCATCAATATCATGATAAGCGTTCATAAGCGAGTAGGTTCCAGCCTCTCTAACAGCAGCTTCAAACGGGAATAGAAAGAACCTCCATTAAAAAAGGCTTATTTTATCCTTAAAAGTCTACTTGAAAGGAGGGTGAAAACATAAACTTTATAATTTAAGGAAGAGCAAAAAATTAATTTGCTGAAAGGATAAGGGAAAAAGAAAAGGGCCGGTCGTCTAGCTTGGTTAGGACGTCTGCCTGACGGATAAAAAATCCAGGAGGCGCAGAAAACCCAAAAAAAGGCTCTGTAAGGTCGCCGGTTCAAGTCCGGCCCGGCCCACCAGATTTTTAACTGAATCCCTTAACAGCCTTATAGGAACCTTAGGTATGAAGGGTATGTGCGGGGTTAGTAACTTTAATCTGAGTAAGGAGGATATTCGCCGGAAAATTTGGACGCTTATGGAGGAGTCTAATGTAGCGAGTTTTCCTAGACCAGTTTATGGCAGAATACCTAACTTTGTGGGGTCGGATATTGCTGCGCGGAAATTGTCTGAGCAGGTGGAGTTTAAGCGGGCTAGGGTTATTAAAGTCAATCCGGATTCTCCTCAGAGTATAGTTAGGTATCTAACTCTTTTAAGCGGCAAAATATTACTCATGCCAACTCCTAGACTTAAATCCGGATTCTTAATTCTGAACCCAAATAAAATTCCTAAGAAAGCCTATAATGAGGCATCATCAATACATGGCGCTTTTAAGTATGGTGAAATATGTGATGTTAACGAGATACCTCCCGTGGACCTGATAGTTGTCGGTTCAGTTGCTGTTTCTAGGGATGGAGTGCGGGTTGGTAAAGGTGAGGGATATAGTGAGATAGAATACGGAATATTGCGTGAGATTAGAGCGGCCGACGAGAATACGCCTATTTTCACAACAGTGCATGATGTTCAGATAGTGGATTTTGTGCCTAAAGAATCTTTTGATCTAATAGTTAATGCAATAATTACTCCAACAAAAATTGTTAAGATAAATCATTTAGGTGAGAGACCCAGGGGTATAATATGGAATAAAATGCCAGAAGAACGTATTAGAGAAATTCCAATCCTCGCTCAACTTAAAAAATCTACATCCATTTAAGAATAAGAGTATGTTGGCGAAGAATCTTTAGAGCTAGAGTTCAATTATTAGCCCATCATACGCGGCTTCCACACCTTCTGAAGTAAGTTTAGAAGATAATTCTTCATGTAAGAGGAGACCATTGTGAGAGAAATGCGTAGCCACGAAGATTGTGTCTTTATCGGCTATGTTTTTTGAAAGCATCTGTCTCTTCATCTCTATTACTTCCTTTAAGCCCATATGATATCCTCTTGAGGAAAAAGCTCCTGTTGTGCAGTCTAAGATTGCTAGATCCAGCTTCCAGCCCTCTAGCATCCTCCATGTTTCCTCTGGAAACCAGCCTGAGTCATGCCCATATAATATTATGTTATTTTTTGATTCAAGGATATAGAGAAAACATACTCGCTTAGGATCATGATCGGCTAGGAGAGCCGTAACCTTAAACCTCCCAGCCTTTATAGTCTCAAAGGGCTCTAAAACCTTAAGAGTTAAACCTGTTTTTGTCGTTTCCCCCACAGCTTTAAGGATGCAGTCTATTGCATCTTGACTGCCATATATGTTTAAGGGATTTGAAGATCGCATATGGGCGAATGGTGTTTGTCTCATAAGTAGATCGTCTGGATGGAGATGATCATAATGGCTGTGAGTTATAAAGAGATATTTAACCCTCGCAAGATTAAGATTATATTGTAGAACATGCAAATATGTGTCTGGAGGCCAATCAATTTTAAGGTCTTCATCAATATGGATGGAACTTCTTGTCCTTATATTTTTACCCCTTAGAGCCCTAGCCCTCATACATACATCGCATTCGCAGAAGAGAGCAGGCCAGCCCTCAGCGGCTCCCGTCCCGGCGAATAGGATTTGCATGGTGAATCACCATGACATGATAACGTTTTCATCCTTTATACATTTACTTATAGAAAGAGGATTTTTGGGAACCATTTTAAGGCAATTTTCTATAAGATAATTTTCATCACGAAATTATTATGATGAAAAATTTAGGTTCAGTAGTGAATCTGGCATTCACTTCGCCTTAAATAACAGAGAACGTTTTTCCTAGAATTTTTATAGGGTATAAGAATTTATTTTTGGCATCATATTTAATAGTGTCTGGCTGCATGCTTAGTGGAGGCCTAATAGTTTGGAGTTAATTCGTAGCTTTATAGCCTTTGATATTGAGGATGAGAATATTATTAGGGAGCTGAGCAGGGTTCAGTCAGCCCTTCTTGAGACTGGCGCAGACCTTAAGCTTGTTGAGCCTAAAAATATTCATATAACAATTAGATTTCTCGGCGAGATAACGCCAGCTATGATTGATAAGGTTTATGGCGAGATGGGTAAGGTTACCTTTTCACCATTTGATATTGAAATTAGGGGTTTAGGAGCGTTTCCAAATTTAAGGCATATAAATGTTATCTGGGCTGGAATAAGAAGAGGATCAAATGAGCTAAGAAGCATATATTACCAGCTTGAACCAAATCTTCAAAGGCTTGGGTTAAAACTAGATGATAAGGGCTTTAGTCCCCACCTAACTATTGCCCGTGTTAGAACAGGTAGAAAGAGGGATGAACTCGCTAAGATTATTAAGGACTTTGAGAACCATGAGTTTGGTATTGTCAGGGCAAGATGCCTGAGGCTTAAGAAGAGCGTTCTCACATCACATGGTCCTATCTACTCCACTTTGAGGGAGGTCTGCCGCTGAGAGATATCTAACACTATTTGAGGTGAATCTTTTGGTTAAAGTAGTTAGCGCTGATTTGAGGGCTAAGATTGATATTATTTGTAGGGAGGCTCTTAAGAAGGCTACTCCAAGCGAAGCTGAGCGACAGAGAACCCTCAAGTTTACTGAGCGCCTAATTGAGGCTTTAAGGCTTGAGTTGCTCAGAGAAAGATTAGATGCTGATGTTCAGGTTGAGGGCTCTATTGCTAAGGATACATGGCTTGCAGGCGAAAAGGACATAGATATTTTCGTGTTGCTACCAGCTGAATATGATAGAGACGTTTTTCCCAAGGTTCTTGAGGCTGCCAGAAGAGTTTCTGGCGGAAATTGCTTGGAGGCTTATGCTGAGCATCCATATCTTGAAGCTTATCTTGATGGTTTCACCGTGGATTTCGTCCCATGCTTTAGGGTTAAAAGTACCAGCGAAGCCAAATCCTCAGTTGATAGGACACCGTTTCACACGCTATATGTTAAGGGCAAATTAAATGAGCAGATTAAGAATGAAATAAGGCTACTTAAGGCATTCATGCATGGCATAGGCGTTTACGGCGCTGAGATCAAGGTTGGCGGCTTCAGCGGATACTTATGCGAGCTCCTTACATTATATTATGGCTCATTTCTAAGTGTTTTAGAGGCAGCTTCAGATTGGCGTAAAGGAGAAGTCATAGATATCGAGGGGCATTACGCTAACCCTGAAGATGCAAGGAGGATATTTAAGGGCGAACCCCTAATAGTCATCGACCCAGTTGATAGAGGTCGAAATGTTGCCTCCGCAGTTAGGGTTAATAGGCTACATGAGTTTATTTTGGCATCTAGGCTTTTCCTAGAGAAACCTGATATAAGGTTCTTTTATCCGGAAACATTGGAAGCTTACTCAGTTGATGAGCTATTACAAGCCATGGATTCTAGAGGCTCCACATTCATCTTCCTTAAGACCGGGCCTATAAGGGCTGTTCCGGATATACTTTGGGGTCAGCTTTTTAGGTCTCAAAGGGCCCTCATAAACCTTATTGAGCAGTTTAATTTTGAGGTTATACGTAGCGATGTCTGGAGCGATGAGAAAAGCACGAATATATTCCTCTTCGAGATCTCCTCACGTTTTCTACCTGCAGTTGAGCGCCATACCGGTCCGCCAATAGAGAAGATTGATGATTGTAGGAGATTTCTTGAGAAGCATTCAGCATCCGAGCTCATCTTATCAGGTCCCATGGTTAATGGTGATAGACTTGTTGTTGAGAGGCGGAGGCGCTACACTGATATTACTAGTCTTCTAAGGGATAAGCTCAGTAATGGCGGCAGAAATATTGGTGTCGCAAGCCTTGTTTCAAAGGCCTTCTTAGAATCGCTGGAGGTTCTAGTTGATGAGGAGATTAGGGAATTTTACGTTTCAAACTCGGATTTCGCATTATTTCTAACAAGGTATCTTAAGGGTAAGCCGAGCTGGCTCCTTTAGAATATTAGGAGAATATTAAGGGATGGGATTAAGCCGCAAGCAACCTTAAATATTCTCAAACAATTAAGTGAAAGTGGTGAAATAAGTCGGAGTCTTTGAAGAGGGAGTTTCTGGAGCTTTTGGATAGGAACTTAGAGTTCCGTTATGCTGTTGCAGGCTACTTGAGTTTATCAGAGATGCTGAGGAGGCTAGATGTATTGGCTGAGGAGCAGATTAGGCTTAGAGAAGAACAAATCAGACTTAGGGAGAAATAGAGTAAAATCTGGGAGGAGATTGCCAACTTTAGGCGGGGAGCAGACTAGGTTAGCTGAAGAGCAGACCAAGATTTGGAGGGAGATTGAGAGGCTTAGTGAGGGTCTTAACAAGATGTTTAGTCGGCTGGATGCTAGACTTTCTAGGGTTGAGCGGACGCTGGAAAAAGATAACATTAGATATTGAGGATGAGGCTAAAGCCGTAATTGAATATAGATTTAGGGAGATGGGCTATGAGATTAAGGTAGGACCATTAATTCTGACGGAGGTTGAATTGAATATTTATGGGGGTTTCAGATGACTTATGTGTTGCTGGTGAGGCATCTATTAGGGCATCTGTCAATCTAATTGATGGGATAACTGAAATACTGAGAAGTTGAAGAGTATGCATCCAGATATGGTTAGGGATAAAATATAAAGTAATTAAGGTTATCTACACTAGTTTAGCTATACCGGACTTGGTTGAGAAGGCTGAGAGGAAAGGCGTTTGGGTTCTGAAGGCTACAGGGGACATAGTTAAGCCGAAGATTTTGTGCAGGGGTTTTCTAGCGCCTCTTAGCCCATGCTCCCAGAGAAGGTAAGTTAAAAGGGGAGAATTTCCCTCATCATTCTTTGGTGTTTTCTTATGATTGTTCCCCTAGATGAAATTGCGTCTGATAAGTATGGGTTGATTCTATGTTATCCGAGATACAACCCTGATGAGGCTGGGAGGCGGATAATTGAGATAAGGGAGCTTGGTGTTGTAGCTATATGCTTCGGTGGGGACAAGATTGTTGCTGGCCTTCCGGTTTTGGGTAAGGGTTGTGTTGGCATAGTGGTTCAGGCGCTCCTTAATGATGGGCGTAGGGTTGCCCTGAAAATACGTAGGGTTGATTCTGAGCCGGAGAGGATAGTGCATGAGGCAAGGATGCTCCAGATGGCTAATAGCGTTGATGTTGGTCCAATGCTTCTGGGATATACAAGCAACTTTCTGATCATGGAGTATATTGAGGGGCTTCTCTTCCCAAGGTGGGTTGAGATGCTGGGTGATGGGGAAAGCGTATCTATGAGGCTTCGGGTTGTGCTGAGAGATATTCTTGAGCAATGCTGGAGACTTGATTCAATAGGCTTAGACCATGGGGAGCTTAGCTGGGCTGATAAGCATATAATTATCGATGGACGTGATGGGGCTCATATATTGGACTTTGAGACCGCGAGCGATAAGAGGAGAGTGGCGAACGTAACCTCAGTAAGCCAATACCTTTTCATCAAAAGTGGGGTGGCGAAGATTATAGGGGAGAGAATCGGATGCTTGGATAAAGGTGTACTCCTAGAGTCTTTGAGAGCCTATAAAATTGAGCGTTCCAGAAAGAATTTCGAGACAATCCTAGATGTTTTAGGCTTGATGGGCTAGGTTTAGTGGGGGATTATCCTTTTTTAAAACCTAATTCTCTCTAAAGCTCTCTTTATATATACGGCGTATAGGTCTGTGCCCTCTAAAATCTCCATTAAGGTTTTTCGCTCCCACATACGCTTAAACTCCCCATCGCTACAGTAAATTGGGACTCCCTCACGGAGAACCCTAGCCTTAACAGTTAAGTCAGCCCTATTTAATGAGAGGACATCAATCTTATCAGCTGGCTCATTAATGGCTCTGGATAATTCCGCAGTCAAATTCACCTCATCAATAATCGATGTCTCATCATTTGAGAATAAAACCGCTATATCATAGTCGCTCTCTTCATCAGCCGTTCCCCTAGCCCTAGAACCGAACAGATAAGCCAATAAAACTCCATGTTTCCTAAACGATTGGGATAGTGTTTCAAATGTTTTTAGCGCCACTTCTGGATCCAATTTTTCTTGCTCAACTATTTTAAGTAGCTCCTTAACCACGTATTCAATTTTTGCAAGAATCTCAGCCCTTATCTCTTGCATCTCCTCCACGCTTATTCTTCGATACGCGTGGGCTATTATGTTTCTTGTTATAGCGATCGCTCTAATCATGTTCTCAGTTTCTTCGCCTATTAAATTGGCTTCACGCAGTATTCTTCCTAAGTCGCTGTAGGATCTTGGTTTTTAGATTTAAGTCGGCTATAATCATTGCTATTGCGTCTAAAATGTTCTGTAGTGATGCATAGAGTTCCCATCTTAGCGCCGAAACCTCTATTATTGTCTTTGGCTCTATGGTTTCAGCCCTCTTAATAGCGTTTAAAGCCTCCAATAAGGTAACCTTTATATCCATTGGTTCACATCCATTAGAGACTAATGGACAAAATAAAATTACTGTTTCGAATGCTTAAGTGTTTATGCTATCCCGAAAATGGGGAGGTAAACGCGCTTATACTTCCCTTATCTCACATTTAATCTGTTTGATTATTTCTTCAGCCTTAGCTGGGTCAACCTTTAATGTATAGAGCATTTTTGGGGTTCGTAGCTTCAGCTTAACCGCGTCCTTCAGCCTCTTTATTATACAATATCTTGCCTTATCAGATAACTCTATAAATTTTTCAATATCGAAGATTTCGGTTGGCATGGGTATGGGCATCCTCCATGCTCAGCGTGATAGAAGAATTTGGGTTCATTGGTAATAAATACTTTTTGGCGCTAGCATACTTTGATTCCCTCAGTGGTGGCTGAGCGGTAAATTGGGTTCTCTTTAGCCTCGCGGCTCATTGCTAAATGTATCTCGAAGGGGTGATATAGTGGTAGCCCTGCTCCTCCTCTATATGCGCTTTTAGGTTACCCTTTCCTTGCATCTTTCTGGAATGTTATCGCTGACTATTAATATATCAGCATCACTTGAGCCAACATCTAACCCCTTAACCACGCTTCCGAAAACATAAACTTCACATTGACCAAGTATGCTTCTCGCAGCATCACCAATATTCTTAGACCAGAACGTCCAATCCTTTACCATCTTATTGAGTTTAGTCTTGCCTCTAAGAGCTTCAACAAATTTTATAGTCTCCTATATGCATCTTCAAGTCTAATTATTGGGCTTCGGTTATCCCTCACAAACTGGTCTATACTTTATTGGTTGAGGGTTAATTTAAGCGCATTAAATAGGTGCCTTAAAACATGAGTGCGTGGTATCTCGCCGGAAATCTCCAATATCACTGATTTCAGGTATGATTGGATTGATTGGTCAGCTAGGAAAACCGCTATATCATAATCTCCACCCGATGGGCTCCTCTTAGCCTGAATGAGCATTCTTAAAGCTCTATCTCTTAGAAGATTAACCTCCCAAAATTTAAATTAGGGTTGTTTTTCTACGGGCTTCGAAAATATACTCGTGGAATTCCTTATTAACTTCTGGCGCGCCTAGCCCCAGCTTAGCGTATAGGTTCCTCACAATTAGATTCTCAACGAATTTCCCTCCGCCGTTACCAAGTATGCTCCTTAGGGCTGATGAGAATTCCTTAGGCTTTTCAGATATTTCATGATTATCTATATGAAACCGCTCCTTAATCAACAGTAGCAACGTTGCCTTCACCGTTTCACCAAAAACACTTAATCCATCATCTACGGCTTCAACCACAATCCTTCCAAATTCCCCAATTTTCTCATCACTATTTCTCGGCTCATAATTCCCCAGTATCATCTCCTCCCACTACACATCATAATATTGGCGTCAGCCTAACCTCAGCACCCTCCTCATCGCTGTAAATTTCAACATTTAGTAGTGGTGTTTTCGGCTTTACTCCTTGAAGAAATATTGCGCCATATATCTCTCTAATGATTAGGTGTATGTCGGCTAGGGAGCTTAAGTGGCTGGCTATGGCGCACTCAGGCCTAACAATATTCAGCCTCACATCACCAAAGTTCCTTATATTCGCTAGGTCTCCGCCAAGAATCTTCAGCAGCTCATCTTTGCCGTAGACATATTCTAGCGTGTCGAAGCCGACAACAGAGAAGACTGGTCTACCCCTCTGCCGCCTAAACTCCGAGGCAGCACTCCAGAAGCATATCATATCCTCTTTCAAAGACCTGCCCTCAAACAATATTACGTATGGCTCAACCG